>Ga0257109_1000049_pt1 | contig 29766 bp, 28 predicted proteins | sample LP_taG_8_FD_191566 | JGI IMG/M metagenome (GOLD analysis project Ga0257109, IMG submission 191566) | Marine microbial communities from Northeast Subartic Pacific Ocean, Canada - LP_J_2011_P26_2000m | ecosystem: Environmental > Aquatic > Marine > Oceanic | place: Canada: Northeast Subartic... | reverse complement strand
TGCCCTGCAAATCGATGTCGTTGACGGTTAACTTGGCCATTAACCCCCGAAAAAAGGGCGCAAAATCTTACCCGCAAACCGTTAAATGTCAACGGTTAATGCCACTAAAACAGCGAAAAACAGCCATTTTTGGCTACAATCGAGGACGAGGTGGCTTAACCGGGGTCCGCCATGGCTGAGCGCCGGTGAGCTTGGTGCGGCGCTTGTAAACGCGGTTGCCGGTGGCGATGTAGAGAGTCTTCCAGTCCTTGCCGCCGAAGGCGGTGTACGACACGCGCTTGGCCAAGCGCGGCTTGGGCAAAATCAGGTGCACACGGCCGGGCTGATCGCAGATTTGCACGCCCAACTCGGTGGCGGCAACGAGCCACCCGTCGCGGCTCACGCACATGCCGTCGAGGTGTCCCTCGAGTGAGTTGGACGGCACGTGCATGTAGTAGTACTCCTGCTTGTTCGCCAGCGTGCCGTTGTCGTTGATGGTGTAGCTGTAAATGAACCGGCCGGGGAAGTGCCCGACGAACAGCATCGTCTGGTCTGCGCTCATCGTGAGGCCGTTCGGGTTGCGGAAGTTGTCCACGACGACCGCTTGGCCGGAGCCTTTGCGGATTATCATTATTTTGTTGTCAGCCGGGTTGGTGAAATAAACCGTGCCGTCGTGGCGCACCACGAGGTCGTTGCACTTGACGCCCTCGGCGATAACGGTGCGGTTGGCTGTTTTCGGATCCCACGCGGCGATCTGCCCCGCGCCGTTGGCTGCGCCGTAGAGCAGACCGTCCGGGCCAAGGCGCAGGCCGTTGGCACGACCGGTGTTCTCGGCGAACAACTCGACTTTGTCGTCGGGGCCGATGCGGTAGATTCTCGATGCCGGCACGTCGGTGAAAAACACGTTGCCATCGGGCATCGCGGCCAGGCCCTCAGCCCAGCCGTGGCCGTCGCTGAGCAGTTGCCAATCCTCGCCCGGCTCAAGGAAGCGCACCGCCTCGTTGCGGCACTGGTCGTAATGCGTCTTCACCTCGGCGGCATCGCTGTGCCAAAGCCAGCGCATCGCGTCGGGGAAAATCGCGTTGCCGTGTTTGCGGCTGTGACGGCCCTTGCCCCATTCGTGTTTCAACTCGTAGCCGGAAAACTTAAACGCGCGCTGCATCATCTGGTTGGCAATCCACCAGTCGCCGCCGTAAATGTTCAGGTCGTTTTCGCCGTCCTGCAAAAAGATGCGGAGTGGCTTCGGCTCGGTTTTTCGGATGTGCGTCGGGATCTCGTCGCCGCCACGAAGACCGACGTAAGTGCCGATGGTCGAGTAAACACGGCGAAACGAATCCGGCCGGTGCCAGGCGACATTGAAGGCGCAGATCGCTCCTGAGCTGGCACCGGTGATGCCGCGCAGGTTCGGGTCGGTGCTGAACGTGACCCCGTGAGCCCGCTCGATGTGCGGCAGCAGTTCGTCGATCAAAAACTGCGAGTAGCGGTCACTCATGTCGTCGTACTCGAGGCTGCGGTTGAATCGGGCCTGGGCGTTTTCGTTTTGGGGCGGCACCACGCCGGGATTGATGAACACGCCGATCATCACAGGGATGTCACCCTGGTGGATGAGGTTGTCGAGCGCGTTGAAGGTGGCGCTGTTGACATAGGCTTTGCCGTCCTGAAACACCATCAGGCTGGCCGCCTGGCCGGGTTTGTACTGCGCTGGCACGTAAATCCAGTAGTCGCGATCCGTTCCGGGGTACACCGTGGAGTCGGCAAACTTGGCTTGGGTAACTTTGCCGCTGGGAACGCCAGCCTGCTTTTTCGAGTCGGGAAGGACGGGGTACTGCTCCTGTTGCGAGAAGGCGCTTGGCGCGAACAGCGAGCCGGCGATGATGAGCTTGGCCAGAAAAGAAATGGTTTTCACGCGGCACAAGGTAGGGGAACCAAGCTTGGCTGTCACGCCGCCGCGCTTGGGCAAGTTGATCAAAATTTCGCCGCGTGCTTGCCGATTGGGTGGCGTGTCTCTACTCTCCCCGTCGATGTCTGGCTTGGGGCCTAAAGCCATCCTCGCACTGGAGGACGGCACCATTTTCGAGGGGCAGGCGTTCGGCGCTTCGGCGTCGGTCGCCGGGGAGGTTTGTTTCAACACTTCGATGACGGGGTATCAGGAAATCCTGACCGACCCGTCGTACAAGGGGCAGATCATCACCATGACCTATCCGCTCATCGGCAACTATGGCGTCAACGAGCAGGACGTGGAGTCGTACCAGACGCACGCCAGCGGGTTTGTCGTCCGTGAGCTGTCGCCGGTCGTGAGCAATTACCGCGCGGACAGTTCGCTGGGCGACTACATGGAACGCAACGGCATCCCCGGCATTGAGGGCATCGACACCCGGGCGCTGACCAAAAAGCTCCGCGTCCGTGGCGCGATGAACGGCTACCTCACCACCGAGAGCAACGCCACCGCCGAGAGCGCCTTGGCCAAGGCGAAGGAGTGGCACGGATTGGTCGGCGTGGATTACGTGAAGGAGGTCACGCACGAGTCGGCGTTTGCGTGGGACGAAAACGACGAGTTGAGCCCGGCGTTTCGGCTGCCCAAGGGGCCGGGCGAGCTCGACGGCCGCAGCCAGCGCGACCCCATGCCGGCGGCGGACATCCCGATTGTTGCCTACGATTTCGGCGTCAAGTACAACATCCTGCGCAAGCTGCGGCAGACTGGTTTTGCGGTGACGGTGGTGCCGGCGGACACCCCGCCGGCGGAGGCGCTCAAGCATAATCCGGCCGGCATTTTCCTCTCAAACGGTCCCGGTGATCCGGCGGCGGTGACGTATGCGGCGGAAGCGGTTGCGGCGTTGCTAAAGAAGGGACTGCCGATTTTTGGCATCTGCCTTGGCCACCAAATTCTCAGCTTGGCCATGGGCGGCAAGACGAGCAAATTGAAGTTCGGCCATCGCGGCGCAAACCAGCCGGTGAAGGATTTCGAGAGTGGCCGGGTGGAGATCACGTCGCAAAACCACGGCTTCACGGTGGAAACCGACTCGCTGCCAAGCGACGTGGCGGTGAACCGTATCAACCTCAACGACCAGACGGTCGAGGGGTTGCGGCACAAGACCAAGCCGGTCTTCTGCGTGCAGTATCATCCGGAGGCGTCGCCGGGGCCGCACGACTCGAGCGGCATGTTCGGCGAGTTCCGCCAATTGATCGAGAAGCACGGCTGATTTGGTCAAGCGCTTGCCCAAGCGCGCTTGAAACTTCCCCCGTGAACACAAAAAAACAGGACGGTGTGTCCTGCTTTTTTCGAGATTGGTTGGCTTTATTTTTCGATTCTACGAAATCTTCCCGGGTTGATGAACAGCTTCTTGTTCCCCTTGTGTTTCAGAAAAGACAGCGTCAGTGCTTCAGTCGTTTTCAGGTCATCATCCACCAATTCAGTGTTCAGTATTTTGATTTCGAGTCCAGCACCCGCCAGTCGATGAGAGACAACATGAAAAAGATCCTTCTCATCTTTCTCCGGAGGGCCATCGTCCGTTCCGATGGCCTGAAGCTGAACACACGACACTCCCCCGATCTTGATGGGATATCCCCGAAAGTACGCTCCGTCTTTCCCGACGGGATAATGGATCAAGTACTCGGTGCCTGAGTACTTCAGGATCATCATCCGTTCATTTTGCTTCGGCTCCTCTCCTTTATCCGGAATCGCCTCCCACAGGCCAAGCACTGCTGAGTCGACCGCAATGTTGTGTTCCTTTGTCAGCGGGGATTCGTATTCGCAACCGGTAATTAGCAAAACGGCTACGGTTAACAACGCCAGTTTACACTTCATTCCGACCCCCTTTCCTCAAGGCTCATTGGTTGGGGCTTGGATTACGCCTTGGCCGGGTCTTCTTCCAGGGCTTTGGGTTCTGCCTCCGGAATCGGGTTGGTGCTTTCTACGCGAACCTTGAGGGTGGTGCTAACCTCGGTGTGCAGCCGTAACTCGACCTCGTGGTCGCCAATCGTGCGGATCGGCTCCTCGAGATGAACCTTGCGGCGGTCGATCTTTATCTCGAACTGCTCGTCGAGTTGCTCGATGATGTTTGCAGGGGTGACTGACCCGTACATTTTGCCGGTGTCGCCAGTCTTGACCTTCAGGTGCAAAATCAGGTGCTTGAAACTTGCGGACAGTTCCTTCGCGTCCTTGGCCTCGCGGATTTCACGGGATCGGCGCTGCTTGCGAAGGGCCTCAAGGCGGCGTTCGTTGCCCTCGGTCAACGGAATGGCCAGCCCTTGGGGCAGGAGATAGTTGCGGGCGTAGCCGGTGGCTACGTTGACCTGGTCGGATTCCCCGCCCAGACCATCCACATTTTTGATTAAAATAACGTCAGTCTTAGCCATGATTCACTTGGTTTGTTTAAAGGTTGTGTTCAGAACGGGACGTCGTCGTCCCCGGGGCCGTCAACGGGCGGGCCATCAGCGGGTTGGGATGGCGGCGGTGGGGCGGATTGCTGCGGGGCAGGGGATCCTTCATCACCCTTGCCGCCGCCAATGAACTCGAAGCGATCCAGCACAACGCCTAATTTGCTGCGTTTTTGACCGGTGTTTTTGTCATCCCATTGGTCAAACTTCAATCTGCCCTCGATGTGGATCCCTTTTCCCTTCTGGAAATATTGCCCGATCACTTCGGCTTGTTTGCCGAAAGCTGTGATATCGATGTACGTGACTTCCTCTTTTTGGTTCCCGTCCTGATCTTTCCAGCGCCGGTTTGTTGCAATGCCGAAACCTGCGATTGCGGTTCCACTGGGCGTGTAGCGCAGTTCGGGGTCGCGGGTCAGGTTGCCCATCAGGATGACTTTATTGAAGCTTGCCATGGCTTGAGTCTAGCGCAATAGGGGTGGGGGTCAATCCGCTTTAGCCCGGACACGTGATGAAAACGCGGAAGACATCCTTGATTTTCAGCAGGCGCTTTTTTAGGTCGTTGGTCGCGGCGGGGTCACCCTCAAACGTGACCTCGACGTAGAAGCCGTCCGGGTTCTTGCGGTTGGCCACCCGGGCAAAATCCTTCTGGCCGACTGCGTTGAACTCGCCGGTTTTTCCGCCGGCCGTGTCTATCTCGGCTGAGATGAGGTTTTGCAGTTCCTCGACGGTGCTTTCACGTCCTGTTTCCTTCAGGATGATCGTCCCTTCGTATTTCGTCATCTGTCTTTTTTTCTGTTGGGGCGTAGTCCCCGTTGTATTCGTTCATTGCCTGGCCGATGCCTTGCAGCACCCAGCAGGCAAGCTGGTCTGCCGCGGTTTCCAGGACTTTTTCCAGCAGCCCGGTCTCCGAGTCGGCAAATTTGCCGAGCACGAAGCCGGATACATCCCGGTTCGGTTCCGGCCGGCCAATCCCCAGCCGCAGCCGGGGAAAATCGTCTTTCCCGAGCAATCCCTGTATGGAGTCCAAGCCCCGATGGCCGCCTGTCCCTCCGCCCGTCCGCATGCGGACGGCCCCGAGGGGCAGGTCGAGATCATCGACCACCACCATGACCCGCCCGTTGGGGATCTGGTAGTACTGGGCCAAGGGCGCCACGGATTGACCGCTCAAGTTCATGTAGCCCTGTGGCTTGCTTAAAAAGACGGTGTTGCCGTCCTGCCTGCCCTTGGCCAAGCGGGCGGTGAACTTTTTGCTCGCTTCCCACTCTACACCCAAGCGCTTGGCCAAGCGGTTGAGCACCATGAACCCGACATTATGCCGGGTGGCGGCGTAATCCTTTCCGGGATTGCCCAAGCCCACGATCAGGAATGTCTCTTCCATGCGTGGGCCTTCTCAAAGAACACGACGCCTCAGCCCGTTGGGCGGATCGTCGTTTGAAATTTTCAACCTTCCTTCTTTTCCTCGCCAGCAGCGGCATCCGCGGAGGCCGCTTCCTTGGCGCCCTCTTCCGTAGTGGCTTCGCCCTCACCCTCGCCCTCACCCTCGCCTGCTGCAGCTGCTGCTTCGGCTGCTGCTTCGGCTGCTGCCGCATCTTCTTCCTCGGCCTTGGCCATCATGCGTGAGGTGATCACTCCGACCGCCTGAGCCTTCGCCTGGCCGATGGCGACGATGCCCTTGGGCAAAACAAGTTCCTCCAAGTGGATCGATTGGCCAACCTCCAGATGGCTGATGTCAGGCTCGATACATTCCGGGATGTCAGCCGGTTTGCCCTTAAGCGTGATCGTGTACATCGGGATCTGCAAGACGCCTCCCAATTGCACGCCTACAGCCGTTCCGATAGGCCGCAGCGGGACTTGGGCAGTGACGACACTCTCCTTGGTCAAGCGCTTGAAATCGACGTGAATGAAGTGGTTTGTCAGGGGATTTTTCTGCGTTTCCTGAACCAGGGCCATGCTCTTTTTGCCGTTAATATCCAGTTCCACCAGGAAATTCTTGGCCACGGTGGACTTTACGGCCTTTTCAAACTGCTTGGCTTCGAGCTCGACGGTTTCCGGTTCGCCATTGCCATAGACGACACCGGGCAAAGAGCCGGCGTTGCGGAGTTTTTTGCTACCGATGGTCTTGGTCAACACACGCGGATTGGCCGCCAATGAGATTGCTTTCATTTTATTAAATAACTTGCTCCCCGAGGGTGCTCAGGTGGTGCGCGCTCCCTTAAATCGGAACAGCGAGTTCACCGAGGAATTGTTGTGGATTCGCTGGATGGCTTCCCCCAGCAATCCCGCAACAGAGAGGGTGTTGATGTTCAACCCCTCGATTTCGGGGCGGGGGACTGTATCAGTCGTTATCAATTCGTCAATACAAGAGTTTTTCAGGCGGTCAATGCCCAAATCATTGAGAATCGTGTGCGACACACAGGCCCGGACGCTCGCCGCCCCTCGCTCCTTGAGAATGGCCGCGGCGTTGACCAGCGTGCCGGCCGTCTCGGTGAGGTCATCGACCAAAAGCGCATTTTTGCCCTCAATATCGCCGATAATGCCCATCGACTCCGTATCGGTGGCACTCGTGCGGCGTTTCGCGACGATCGCCAGGTCGGCCCCGAGCATTTCCGAGTAGGCGTGGGCCATTTTCAAGCCACCCACATCCGGGCTGACGACCACTTGATCGTCCTTCTTAGCATATTTGAGATAGGCGAAGATCACCGGTGAGGCGTACAGATGATCCACCGGGATGTCGAAAAAGCCCTGAATCTGCTGGGCGTGCAGATCCATCGTTAAAATCCTGTTGGCCCCGGCAGCCACCAGCAGGTTGGCCACGAGCTTGGCCGTGATCGGGACACGCGGTTGATCCTTCCGGTCCTGCCGGGCATAGCCGTAATACGGCAGCACAGCCGTGATGCGGTCGGCGCTGGCCCGCTTGAGCGCGTCCATGATGATGAACAACTCCATCAAGTTATGGTTTGTCGGCGGGCAGGTCGATTGAATCACAAACACATCCTCACCGCGGACATTTTCCTCGATCTTGGCCAACGTCTCGCCGTCCGGGAACGCGGTGATGGAGATTTTCCCCGGCTCGATGCCAATGGTGCTGCAGATGGCCTCGGCAAGCGGGGGGTTGGAACTACCGGCGAATATTTTCACGTCAGGTATCGGTGTGGTCGGGGTTTCGGTTGTCGCTGCAGATCGGCCCTGCACGCGGCTGCGAAAAAGTAACAATTGGCAAACAGCAATCAAGCGCATTCGTGCACTTGTGGAAAAATTCACCCCGCAGGCACCCGCCCCGCTTGGCCAAGGGCTAAAACTGGTTGAGGAAGCGGAGGTCGTTTTCGTAGAACAGGCGGATGTCGCTGATGCCGTAGCGGATCATCGCGATGCGCTCGATGCCGAAGCCGAACGCCCAGCCGCTCCATTCTTCCGGGTCGTACCCGACGTTCTCAAACACCGTCGGGTGCACCATGCCGCAGCCGGCGATCTCGAGCCATTCCTTGCCCATCTTGCGGACGAGCGGGCTGCTGAAGTCGATCTCGAGGCTCGGCTCGGTGTAGGAAAAGTAATGCGGCCGGAACCGCAGTTTCACTTCCTTGCCGAGCAGTTCCCTGAACACGAACTCGACCGTGCCCTTGAGGTCGGCCATCGTCACGTTCCGGTCCACGTACAGGCCCTCGATCTGGTGGAAGGTCGGGTTGTGCGTGGCGTCGGCGGTGTCGCGGCGGTACACGCGGCCCGGCACGATGATGCGGATGGGCGGCGGGGTTTGCTCCATCACGCGAATCTGCACGGACGACGTGTGGGTGCGGAGCAGCGGCCGGTCGGCGGTGTCCAGAAAGAAGGTGTCCTGCGTGTCGCGGGCGGGATGATCAGCGGGAGTGTTGAGGGCGTCGAAGCAGTAACGCTCGCTCTCGATCTCCGGGCCGTCGGCCACGGCGAAGCCGATTTTGCGGAAGCAGTGGACGATGTCCTCAGTGACTTGGGTGAGTGGATGCTGCTTGCCAAGCGGACGGCGGCGTCCCGGCGCGGTGAAGTCGGTGGCGCGTTGCGGGGCGGTGGCGGCGAGCTCGAGTTCCTCGCGTCGTCGGTCGAGCGTCTGGGTGAGTTCGGCCTTGGCCAAGTTGACCGCCTTGCCGGCGGCGGGGCGTTCCTCCTTGGCCAAGCCGCCCATCTGCTTGAGCAGTCCGGTGAACTGGCCGTTGGTGCCGAGGTACTGCACGCGCACGTCGTCGAGCTTGGCCAAGGTGTCGGCGGCTTGCAGTGCCCGCAGGGCGGCTTCCTTTAGCGGGGTGATTTCGTCCAGGAATGACATGGTCAGGTTTCCTTGGTTTGGAAACAAAGAGGGCGGCCATTAAAGACCGCCCACTCAAAAAGTCAACTTGGCCAAGCGCTCAGCCTTTGGCCTCGAGAGCGCTCTTGGCGGTGTTCACCAGTTCGCCGAACGCGGCCGAGTCGGTGGCGGCCAGGTCGGCGAGCACCTTGCGGTTGACCTCGACCTTGGCGGCCTTGAGGCCCTCGATGAAGCGGCTGTAAGTGATGCCGGCGTCGCGGGCGGCGGCGTTGATGCGCAGATTCCAAAGGGCGCGGAAGGTGCGCTTTTTGTTTTTGCGATCGCGATAGGCGTATTGGCGCCCGTGCTCGATGGCGTCCTTGGCGTAGCGATAAAGCTTGGATCGGCGCAGACGGAAGCCCTTGGCGGCTTCGATCATGCGTTTGCGGCGTTTGCGGGAGGCGGCTGCGTTGGTGACTCTCATGGCTGCTTAAATAAAACTGGGTTGATTGGGCTAAAGAAAGCTCAGTGGCTGAAGGGCAGATTCTCCATCACCCGGGCGTAATCGGTCTTGTCCACGAGTGCCGGGGAGCTGAGTTTGCGGCGGCGCTTGGCGTTTTTACTGGCCAAAAGATGGCGTTTTCCGGGGCGATTCCGCATGATTTTACCCGTGCCGGTGATTTTGAACCGCTTGGCTACCGACTTGCGCGTCTTGATTGATTTAGGTTTCTTCTGCATCTAAACGTGGCCCCCATCCCTGAAAAAAGGGCAAAAAACTTAGTCGGTTTTCCGGGACTGTTCAAGCCATTTTTGAACTATTTTATTTTTTGTGGCTGGAGTGCGCTTGGCCAAGGGGCTACAACTCCCCACCCGATTTTTGCCAATATGAACAAAACAACGTTTTTTACGGCGGTGATCCTGTCGTTTGGACTGCTTTCAGCCCAAGCGGCGGACAAGGTGCTTTTTGAGGATTCCAGCTTTTCCAAGGAGGGCTGGAGTGAATTCGCCGAAATTCCCGGCACTAGTGGCTGGGAGGTGAAACGCCGCAAACTCGGCGAGCTCGCTCAAGCCGTGGTCCAGGAAGTCACGATTGAGGGCGCCGGCGGCATTTTCCTGAGCGCAGGGGAGGGCAGTTATGCCTCCGTGTTCCGCTCGGAAGACGTGATTTATGCAATGCGATCCCGTAATGGCGAACAATCGCTTGTTGGTCAGGCCGATGTCACCGGCAAGGTCGGACTGCGGCTTGGCTTCGACGGGGCATTTCTCATTTACGAATACCGCTCCGGCGACGAGTGGAGCCGCCTTGGCAAATCCGACATTGTCGGCGTGGTGTCGTACACCGGCGGGATTTCCACCCCGAACCGCGCCAACGGCATGAGCGGCTACCGCGTCGCCGAGATCGAGTCGCTGAAAGGCGTGCGATTCGGCTACACCAACACGCCCGAGATTCCCGGCACGCCGTGGGTGGTGCACGACCCGTTCCGCCCGCAGCCGCGACAAATCAACCCCGGCACAGTGACGCCGCGGGACGAGCCGGGCACGCCGCCGTCGGACGCCATCGTGCTGTTCGACGGCACAAACCTTGACGCATGGGACGATGGCAAAGGTAACCCGCCGAAGTGGACACTTCGTGACGGCTTCTTCGAGTGCGGCAAAAAATCTGGCACGATCCAGACCCGGCAGAAATTTGGCAGCGTGCAGTTGCACATCGAGTGGGCGTCGCCGTCGGAGGTGAAGGGCAGCAGCCAGGGCCGGGGCAACTCGGGCGTCTACCTCGCCGGGCTTTACGAGGTGCAGGTGCAGGACAACTACGACAACCTTACCTACCCGGACGGACAGGCCAGCTCGCTATACGGCTTCCGCCCGCCGCGCGTGAACGTCAGCCGGCGGCCGGGTGAGTGGCAGGCGTACGACATCATTTTCGAGATGCCGGAATTTTCGGACGGCAAAGTGGTCAAGAAGGCGCTTATCACCGTGCTGCACAACGGCGTGGTCACGCAGCACGGCGTGGAGATTCCCGGCATCCTCGGGCACAAGAAAACCCAGCCGTACCGCGTGCACGGCCCCGGTCACATCAAGTTGCAGGATCACGGCAACCCGGTGCGATACCGCAACATCTGGATTCGGGAACTAAAGCCGATCCAATAATCCGTGGCGGACGAACAACTCGAAAAAGTCTCTGTGGCGCTTGGGCTGGAAAAGTTTGAGCGCCACATTTTTCTCTGTGCCGACCAAACCGAGCCGGAGTGCTGCGCCAAGGCGGCTGGCCTCGAGTCGTGGGCGTTCTTGAAAACACGGCTCAAGGAACTCGGCCTCGTTGGTCTCGAGCCAAAAGTGTACCGCACCAAGGCCAACTGCCTCCGCGTTTGCACACGCGGCCCCATCGCGGTCGTCTATCCCGAGGGCGCCTGGTACCACTCCTGCACGCCGGAAGTCCTCGAGCGCATCATCCAGGAACACCTCATCAACGGCCAAGTCGTCGAGGAATACCGCTTCGCCCAAAACCCGCTTGGCCAAGCGGGGTAGCTCCTGATTTACCGATCGAAAAAACGCTCAGCCGATAGCTTGAACCGTTTGCAGATTTTTTGAATGTGCGACACCGTCAGGTTTCGTTCTCCTCGCAGGATGCGTGTTGCCAGAGTTCGGTCCACCTCCAGCAACCGCCCCAAGCCGGCAGCGCTCATTCCGTTCTCCTGGCAGAGATACCGGAGAATCTCGTGAGTGGGGGTTTTCTTCTTGGGCTCGGGATCCGCCTTGTCCTCGTATTGCTCGATGAAGGTCGAAAGCGCCTCCTGGTAGTCCTCTTGATCCTTCGTCAACCGGTGCCCTGCCATCACCGATGGCAACTCATAAGCCTCGTCGCTCTCGGCAACCGAACGAATGGGGCGGGGCAAAAGCACTCGGCAAAGCCCGACGTAATCCTTCGGCAACTCCGCAAACTTCCAATTCGTTTTCCGGCGTAATATTTTCATAACTCCCTTTTCCAGTTTTCGTTGTCGTATTCCGCGTGTGTCAAAAACCGCAGCGTAAAGATGCGTTGCTGGTTGAAGTGAATGGAGGAAATCAAGCGAAACCGGTTCCCGGCGATGTTGAAAACGAACACCGGCCTGCCGCTGCCCGCAGTCGCGCGATCCACCGATGCAAACGTGCTGCGGATGTCCACAAACCGTTTCCACTTGGGGGCTTTTACCACTGCCAGCCAACGCTCCAAGGCGGGTCGGTCGGGCGGATGCCGTCGCATCCACTCCCTCACCGTCCGTGGTTTTACCACACGCACGTAGCCGAAATGGCATCAGATGCCAAAATATCACGAAGAAAAATTAGTTTTTGGCTTGCCGCGTGAGGCGGGCGGCGTAGGCGCCGTCGGTGTGGTCCTCGACCGGGTGCAGCGAACGCTCGGCGGCGAGTCGCCACTCGGGGTGTGCCTCGAGGAATCGGGCGACGAGTTGCTCGTTCTCCTCCGGCTCGATGCTGCATGTGCTGTAAACGAGTTGGCCGTCCGGCTTGGTGTGTGCCGCCGCCTGGCCAAGCAGCTTGAGTTGCTCGTCGGCGAGCCGCCTGGCTCCGCCGGGGCTGAGGCGCCAGCGCAGGTCGAGCCGGCGACGCATCACGCCGGTGTTCGAGCAGGGGACATCGGCCAGCACCCGGTCGTACTTGCCCGTCGCCGTGGCATCCGTTTGGCCAAGAGTGGCGCAGGTGACGCGCATGCGGTCGCAGTTTTCGCGCAGCAACTTGAGCCGCGACTCGCTGTTGTCGAGCGCGCTGAGTTGACCTTCGTTTTTCATGCGCTCGGCGATGTGGCAGGTCTTGCCGCCGGGCGCGGCGCAGAGGTCGAGCACGGCTTGGCCGGGCTGCGGATCGAGCAGGGAGACGGAGAGCAGCGTGCTGGGGTCCTGCACGTAGAACAGACCGTCGCGGAAGCTGCCGAGTGACTCGAGCGGGGGATGTTTGCGCAGGCGAAACAGGTCGCCGGTTGCGGCACAGTCGCAGTCGATCGGCGACGCCTCGACGCCTTCGTCCTCCCAGCGCTTGGCCAGGCGCTGGGGGTCGGTGAGCAGGCGGTTGACGCGGGCGCAGGTCGGGGCCGGCTGGTTGTTCCACTCCATGAGGCGGACGGTTTTTTCGCGGCCCCAGCGTTGTTCCCACTGCTCGTAAAGCCAGTCGGGGTGTGATTGGCCAAGCGCCGGTCGAGCGTCCTGCAAGTCGGCGATATCGCGGGTGATTTGTTCCCGCTCACGGAGGAAGCGCCGCATCATGGCGTTGATGAACCCGGCTTGGCCGAGGCATTTCTCGGCCTTGGCCAAGCGGACGCTCTCATCGACGATGGCGTGCTCGGGGATGCGGCTGAGGAAGAAAATCTGGTACAGGCCCAGCCGGAGAATCTCCCGCACGGCTGGCTTTTGTTCTCGGCCCTCGGTGGCGCGTTCGATAAGCCAGTCGAGCAGTCGCCGCCAGCGCACGCAGCCGGAGACGAGTTCGCGGCAGAGGCCGGTGTCGGCGGGGGAGAGGGGGGCGGACCGGAACTCGCGGGAGAGGATCGGCTCGACGGCCCGGTGAGTTTGTTGCGAGCGCAGCAACGATTGGAGAGCAATTTGTCTTGGTTTCTTTCCCAGCACGGCGCTAGGATGCCGGCTTTGGCGGCGCAGGCCGAGTTTTACCTGATGAACGACACAATGACCGAGGAAGTAACAGCAGAAGCAATCACCACCGCAGAGCAACCTGACCAGCTCCAGAGCGAGTTCAAGCGACTGGTTCTGGACGGGAAGCTGGATCCCAAGTTAACGGATGCGCTGACGGAATTGGTGACAGCCGGTTTTTGCACTCACCGCTCGTGGGGCTCCGGGAAGATTACCACGGTGGATACGTTGATGGCCAAGATCACCATCGACTTCCAAGCCAAGCCGGGCCACTCGATGGATCTCGGGTTTGCGGCAACGATTCTCAAGCCGCTCAGTTCCAGTCATATCCAGGCACGCAAGGCCACCGACTTGGCCGGGCTGCAGCGCACGGCTGCACGGAACCATCTTGAGTTGGTCAAGCTGGTGCTCGAGAGCTTCGGCGGGCGGGCCACCGTGGCGCAGATTCAAGAGTCGCTGGTGCCGGATGTCATCGAGGAGGACTGGAAAAAATGGTGGGCCGACGCCAAGAAGGAAATGAAGAGCGACGGTCATTTCCAGTTGCCGGTCAAGAAAACCGAGCCGATTGTTTACCATGCCGAGGAGCTTTCCCCGGCGAATAAACTGATGAGCAACATCCGCGACGCCAAGGGCTTGAAGGCGCAGTTGGCTGCTGCCACCGAGCTTTACAAGGGTATTGCCGACGTCGAAAACAAGGAGGCGGTGCTGACCGAGGTGTTGGAAATATTGAACACCGCGATCAAGAATCACCTGACATTCAAGCCGTCCCTCGCACTTGAGGCGATTTTGTTGCGTGATGCAATCTGCTCGCAATCCGGAATGCAGCCGCAGGAAGACGAGGCGACCGCCGCTGCCATTTTTGAAAAAGCCGATGACTTGGCCGTAGTGATCGAGGGGCTTTCCGCTGCCAAGCAGAAACTCGCGCTTGAAGCTTTCCGGCAGGCTCATCCGGACACATGGACCGACACCTATCTGGAACTGATCAACAAGGCCGGCTTGAGGCTGGTGGGTGAGTTGGGGCAAATGCTCATCGACACCGGCCACTTCGACAAGTTCAAGAGCAACCTGGCCAAGCTCATCAGCCGACACGAGGCCAGCACCGACCTGATGCTGTGGCTGGGCAAAAATCGTTCCGATAGTTTCGCCGACATACTCGGCCCGGAAGTGTTTCGCGCCATGATGGCGGCCATCGAGAGGGATCGTTTTGAGGATCGGAAAACCAGCAAGCTTGGAGATTTAATTCTTAGCGACCAAGAGTTGATCACCGACCTGATCGGCTCCGCTGATATTGAACTGGTCGAGGATTTGGTGCGTGCCCTACAGGCGACCAACTGCTTTGACGACATGGACAAACGCTCGCTGCTGGGCCGCATCGTCAAGGCGTTCCCGTCCATTCAGCAGATGATTTCCGGCGAACAATCCAAGGAAGACAACGCACTCATTGTTTCCTGGGCCAGCCTCGAGCGGCGAAAACTCGAGTACATGCAACTGGTCAAGGAGAAGATCCCGGCCAACTCGAAGGAAATCGCCATCGCCCGAAGCTACGGCGATCTGCGCGAGAACCACGAGTTCAAGGCAGCCAAGGAAATGCAGAAACTGCTGATGTCCCGCAAGGGCGAGTTGGAGGTCGACTTGACACGCGCCAGAGGCACCGACTTCTCCGACGCCACGACCGACCAGGTCACCGTCGGCAACAAGGTCGGCGTGACGAACCTCAGCACAAAAAAGCCGGAGACCTTCATCGTCCTTGGCGCTTGGGACGGCGATCCCGACAATCAAATCCTCAGTTACCTCACGCCTCTTGGGCAGGCGTTCCTTGGCAAGAAACTGGGCGAGGAAGCTGAGTTTGAAGTCGATCACGAAGCCAAGCGCTACCGGATCGAATCCATCGAACAGCATACCGTTGCCGGGCCAAGCGCTGTCGCTGACGAGGAAGCCGAAGCCGAGGCGTAACCCGCCTGGGCTGACGAGTAACTCAACCAATTTCCACCAGGCCCCGGCCCTCATGGCCGGGGCTTTTTTGTTTACAGCGCCCGCAACAAACGGCTGACGATGCCTTCCGCCGCCGAGCCGTAGCCGCCGCCGAAAATGTTGTAATGGTTGAGCGTGTGGTAAAGCCGATAGAGCAGCTTGCGCGTCGGGTAACCGGGATCGAGCGGCCACTCCGCCTCGTACGCCGACCAAAAATCATTCCCAAAACCACCGAACATTTCGGTCAACCCAAACTCCGCTTCGCGGTCCCCGCAGTACGTTGCCGGGTCAAAAACCACCGGCTCGCCACACGGCCCGAACGCTATGTTGCCGTTCCACAAATCGCCGTGCAGCAGCGACGGCCTCGGCTCGTAGCCGGCGAAAAAACCATCGAGTTGGCCGAGCAAGTCGTCCGCGCCGTCGAGCCGCAGGGCGTTGCGCTTGGCCAGGCGGCACTGAAAACCGAGCCGGTGCTCGCGCAGGAACGCCACCCAGTCGTCGCTCGACGGGTTCGGCTGCGGCGTGCTGCCGATCGTGTTGTCGCGCCGCCAGCCGAAGTTCGGCTGCAGCACGGCATGCAGCTTGGCCAAGCACCGGCCAAGCTCCGATTGCGAGCCACCACCGCCCAACTCGATGTGCTCAAGGACGAGATACGCCTGGCCGCCGCTGATGCCGTGGCAAACAGGGTGGGGGACGCGGATGGTTTGGGTGGCGGCGATGTCGCGCAGGCCGTCGACCTCGGCCTCGAACATTTCCAGTTCGTCAGCGCGGTTGAGCTTGGCGAAAAACGGGCCGCCATTGCCGTCGAGCCGGTACGCCTCGTTGATGCACCCGCCGCCGACCGGTCGCGCATCGGCCAGGCGAAACGCCACCCCGGTGGCTGCGGAAATTTGCTCAACGATCTCGTCCCACATCGGCGGTTAATCGGCGACTTGGCTGCGAACGTGTTCGAGCAAACTGGCGCAGCCGTCCTCGAGCAGGTCGAGCACTGTCTCGAATCCCTTCGGCCCGCCGTAGTAAGGGTCGGGCACCTCGGTCGCGGTTGACCCGGTGACAAAGTCGCAAAACGGCCGCACTTCCGCCGGCCACTCCCCAGCCGGTGCCATGTTCCGGACGTTCACCAGATTTTCGTCGTCCATCGTCAAAATCATGTCGAACGAACGGTAGTCGTCATTGCAGATCTGCCGCGCCTGGCCGCCGGTGTTGATGCTGCGACTGGCCGCCGCCGCGTGCATCCGTTTGTCGGGCGGGTCGCCGGTGTGAAACGCAATCGTGCCGGCCGAGTCGCACTCGATCCGCTCGGCCAAGCCCTCGGCCCCGACCAAGTGGCGCATCACAGCCTCACCGGCGGGGGAGCGACAAATGTTCCCCATGCAAACAAACAACAACCTGTACGGACGCATGGCCGGGAGCCTACCGGCCTGCTTGGGCAAGGGCAATCCGGCGCTTGCCAAGCTTGAACACGGGAAGCCAAGCGGCTAAAAAAAGCGCATGAACCGTCGAACTTTTTTGGAAGCCAGCGCGGCTGGTTTGGCTTACTCGTCCATCGCCCCGACCGCCGCCGATATCGCCAACGGCCCGACCAAGCGCGTGGCGCTGATCGGCACCGGTTGGTACGGCAAGGTGGATTTGCTCCGGCTCATCCAAGTTGCTCCCGTCGAGGTGGTTGCGTTGGCCGACGTGGACAGCGCAATGCTTTCCGGCGCAGCCGATATTGTGGCCAAGCGGCAAAAATCCGGCAAACGCCCCAAGACCTACGGCGATTACCGAACGCTGCTCAAGGAAAACAAACTCGACCTCGTGCTCATCGGCACACCGGATCATTGGCACGCGTTGCCGATGATCGCCGCCGTCAAGGCCGGTTGCGATGTGTACGTGCAAAAGCCGACGAGCATCGACGTCGTCGAGAGCCAGGCGATGCTCGCTGCTGCCCGCAAATACAATCGCGTCGTGCAAGTGGGCACGCAGCGCCGCAGCACGCCGCACCTCATGGAGGCCCGCGAGCAGATCGTCGCAAAGGGCCTGCTCGGCAACGTCGCCCACGCCGAAGTTTGCTGCTACTACCACATGCGCAACCGGAGCAACCCGGCCGACAGTCAGCCGCCGGCGAATCTCGACTACGACATGTGGAGCGGCCCGGCGCCGCGGCGACCGTACAGCGAACTTTGCCATCCGCGCACCTGGCGGGCGTTCACCGAGTACAGCAACGGCATCGTCGGCGACATGTGCGTGCACATGCTCGACACAGTCCGCTGGATGCTCGACCTCGGCTGGCCAAGCAGCATCGTGTCGCAGGGCGGCATTCTCGTCGACAAACAGGCCAAGGCCAACACCACCGACACACAGACAGCATGCTTCGACTTCGACGACCTGCAGGTCGTCTGGCAGCACCGCGCCTGGGGCCACGCGCCCGACCCGGACTACCCGTGGGCGGCGTTCCTCTACGGCGACAAGGGCACGCTGAAATTGAGCGTGAACAGCTACGACTTCATCCCGCGCGGCGGCGGGGCCAAGCCGGTACATCGCGACGTCAATATGGAACTCGAGGAATACCCCGAGGACAAAACCGAGAAGGCGCTCGAGCGGCACGTCGCCCCGGCGGTGCGGGTGCACATGATTGATTTCCTCAATGCCGTGGCCAAGCGCAGCCGCCCCGTTGCCGACATCGAGCAGGGCCACATCTCCACCGTCAGTTGCATCCTGGCCAACCTCTCACAGCGGCTGGGCGGCCGTGCGTTGCGATGGGACGCAAAGACACACACCGTCATCGACGACCCCGAGGCCAACAAACTGCTCAACCGCCCCTACCGCGCCCCGTGGATTCACCCCACGCCGGAAACCGTCTGATGCCGGCCAAGCGCTTGGCCAAAGGGGTTATTCGCCGGTGAGCTTTATGCACTGGAGACTTTTCTGGTCTCGGACGAAGAGTTGGCCGTCGGCGTAGGCGGGGAAACTCCAGGTTTTGCCACAGACCTGCATTCGGTCCAGCTCCTCGTATTCCTTCGGGTTGATTTTGAGCAGTACCAGTTCACCCATTTGGCCGAGCACGAGCATTCGTTTGCCGTCGGTCAGCGTCGAGGCGTAAAACTTGCCGAAGCCGCTTTCCTCCCAGTTCAGTTTTCCCGTGGCGGTGTCAACACAGATGAACCGATCCTTCTCGGCGAAGCTGTACAGGCTGCCGTCCACGACGACCGGCGTGGCGAGGTTGATCTTGAGCTTGGGGGCGTTCCATTTTCGGTTGGCTTTGCCATTACTGCCGGTGCCGCTCATACAGAGCATGCCCTCGGAATGGGAGGCGGCGATCACGCTGTTGCCGGCGGCGATCGGCGTGACGACATTGCGAAAGTAGAGTGTGGGAACGGGTTGGCTCCAGAGCAGTTCGCCGTTTTCAGTATCCACGCTGAGAATCTTCTCGGTGGCGAGCGTGACGAATTGCCTCTTCCCGGCAAGCGTCATGATCAAAGGGCTGGCGAAGCTCGCCAGGTCGTCCTGCGATTTCCAGACGACTTTGCCACTTAATTTGTCGAAGCAAACCACGCCGGTTCCGGGGACGCCACCGACCTGGCAAATGAGATGATCTCCTTCGACCAGCGGTGTACCGCTGTAGCCCCGGCGCGCTGCCGCGGCTTCATTTTGGCTTTTGTTCTTGATCCACTTGACCTTGAATTTTTTCTGATAGTCGACGCCCCAGAGCGTGGAGCCGTCCTTGACACTTAGGCAACTGAGTTCGCCCCGGCAGGTCTGCACGTAAATCCGGTCGCCGTCGAAGAGCGGGGTGCAACGTGGGCCTGCGCCGAAGCGATCCTCGTAGGTTTCGCCGAACGCCTTTTCCCAAAGCAGCTTGCCAGTGCGTTTATCGAGCAGGCGTAGCGTCTCAAAGCCATCTTTTTCCTCAGCGATTGCGAGTCGATCGCCCTGTGTCACAGGCGCGGAATGGCCGGGGCCAACATCGATGCGCCAGACGACCTTGGGGGAATCGCCCAGTCTTGCGGGGAGCCGATCGCCCTTGGCCACCTGGGCATTCGAGGTGGGGCCGCGCCATTGCGGCCAGTCGCCAGCCTGAGTCCACACGGTGCAGATGGCAAAAGCGAATGCAGCAATGAATTGGCGGGCGGGAAAATGTTTTTGCGGGTTTAATTTGCTCATGAGTCAGTCAGATGGCGTTAAACTAGGCGGCGGGACTCCCGTTCGCAATGTTTTCCTTTTGCCTTGTAATTTGAATGGCGCAGGCCCAATTTCTGTCAGACCGGTTGGATGATGTTGCCAAGGAGATGCCACCCCCGGAGTGTGATTGGCCAAGCGCTCTTGTTAGTGCTGGTGCTAGGCTTGGCGCAATCCACCTTGGCCGAAAGGGTCGCCTACCAGTCATCTGCATACCCTGCATTTGCCGATTGGAAGAGTGCCTGCGCCGAACTGCCGGCCAACCGCGTCCTACTTCGCCAAGCGGCAACGACCAAACTTGAGACTGCGTTGCCCGATTTTGAGGAGGTGGCCAAGGCGTTACTGGCGGCGTTCGAGTCGTTCAAGACCGGTTCGATGGAATCCGCTGCGAACTGGGTCGGCGGCAAGCCAAAGGTGACCGAGTTTTTCAACACCAACCGCGCCTATTTCCTGAATCCGCCAATTCCGTTTCAGCCGTTCGCGCAAAAGCTGCAGGTGCCGGCCGGCAGCGAGGTGATCTTTCACGGCGATTTTCACGGCGACATTCACTCATTCATCACCATGCTCGGTTCGCTTAACCAAGCCGGCACGCTCGACGGCTTCCGCTTGGCCAAGCCGAACAGCTACATGGTGTTCCTCGGCGATTACACGGATCGTGGCAACTACGGCATCGAGGTGCTCTACACGCTGCTGCGGCTCAAGCTCGCCAACCCGGAACATGTGTTCATGGCGCGCGGCAATCACGAGGACGTGCAGATGATCTCGACCTACGGCTTCCTTGCCGAGTGCCAGAAAAAATACGCCACAAAGTTTAAACCGGCGCTGATCGGCCGGTTGTACGATTTTTTTCCGGTTGTGATTTACGTCGGCAGCGGCACGGATTTTATCCAGTGCAACCACGGCGGCATGGAGCCGGGATACCTACCAGGCGCGTTGCTCGATGCCAAGCCGGCGGTGGCGTATCAACTGCTCGGCCAAGTGACCGGCGGCACGTTCCTGGCGAAGCACCCGGGGTTGCTGCAATCGGCGGATCCTTTGCGACAGTCCTTTTTGAAATCCAAGATTCTCGACCACACGCCCCTCGCGCCGATGTCGCCTCTGATTAACGGCTTCATGTGGAACGACTTCACCGTGTTCGCCAGCGAGCCGGGGCTCGGCTACATGGACGGGCGCGGGTTCGTGTACGGCAAGTCCGGCACGCGAATCGTGCTCGACGCCTCCGCCGGTGCGAAGGCCAGGGTGCGCGGCGTGTTCCGGGCGCACCAACATTCCTCCGCGGTCAACCCGATGATGCGCCGCTTGGTCGCCGGCAACGGACTGTTTCGCCATTGGCACGAACACGACAGCCTAGCCAAGGCCGACGCCACGGCGGCGGTCCTGCGCGGCAAATGCAAGCTCGAGCACAGCGCTGCTCGGCCGCTGAAGGACGGCTCCGTGTGGACCTTCAACGTCGCCCCGGACAGCTACTACGGCCGAGGCAACAGTTACAAGTTCGACACGTACGGTGTGCTGACCACCGGCGAGGCGTTCGCCGACTGGAAGCTGCGAGTGGTCCACCAAATTGTTCCCGCGCTGAAACCCCTCCCGGCAGGCCAATGAGCGATTTGCGATACCAGTTCGAAGTGTTCGAGGGGCCGCTGGATCTGTTGCTGCACCTCGTCCGCAAGGAAGAGGTCGATATCTACGAGGTGGACATGGTCAGGCTGGCCAACCAGTTCTGCGAATACATCGACCTGATGAAGCGGTTCGACCTCGAGCTCGCCGGCGAGTTCATCGTCATGGCCTCCACGCTGATGTACATCAAGAGCAAGGAACTGCTCCCGGTTGATTTGCAGGTGCTTTCCGAGGAGGACGAGGAGGAGGACCCGCGTTGGGATCTGATCCGCCAGCTCGTCGAGTACAAGAAATTCAAGGATGCGGCTGATGACTTCCGGCGGATGGCTTGGGAGCGGGAACAGAGTTTCGAGCGGCAGGGAGCCAAGCCGAAAGTGCCGACGCTGCCGCCGCAAGCGGCGAGGGAGGCGTCCATTTTCGACCTCATCGGCGCCGTGAACCAGGTGCTCAAGCGGTTTGATGAAACGGAAAAACAACGTGCCGCCAACAGAGGGGAGATCGTTGCCGACCAATGGAGTGTCACTGAGAAGATCGCCCTCATTCTGGAAATTCTTGAGAACCGCGAATCGATCCGGTTCATCGAGTTGTTTGAATCGGCCGGAAGCCGGTTTGAGGTCATCGCGACCTTTCTTGCCGTCCTCGAGCTGGCCAAGCTCAGGCAGTTGATCGCCATTCAGGGGGAACGCTTCGGGGAAATCGAGCTGGCCAAGCGTCCGCCGGAGGAGGAATCCGAAAGCGGCGAAACTGCCGAGCCGGAGTCGGTCGGGTTTACCGCCGGGCATTCGGAGGTTGAAACCACTGAAGCGACGAGGGAAGGCAAACCCACCGTGGCCAAGACGGCCAGTCTGGAGGTTGAGGCCGACCCAAGCGAGGCGCTGACCATGGAGGTTGGCGAACTGGCACACAAGTCGAACGAGCCGTTGACCTTCGCTCCGCCGGACGAGACGGAGGAGGAGCCTTACGACGATCCCAACCTCCGCGAGTTGCCGTTGGCCACCGACACCGGCCTTGGCCAAGCCAAGCGCTTGGCAAAGCGCAGCCGGCCCAAGCCGTGGACGGCCGAGCTCAACCTCGACTTCCCCACGAAGGATCGCGTCATCGCCTCGGCGATCCTGTTGGTGGTGACGGTACTCCTATGCTGGGTGGTGTTTTAGCAGCACTTCGATGATGCGCTTGGCCTTGCCCAACAGTTCCGGTGCCACTATTTTCCTCGCCCATGTTCCGGCTGAAGTGTCTCGCTGATTCGGGCGTCCCTGGCGTCTTGTTGCTTGCCGTCTGGCTGTCGCTTGGCTTGCTTGCCGGCGTGATCGCTCAGGACGGGAAGCCGTACGGCTTGGCCAAGCGCGAGCGCTGGGAAAACACCCGCCTCGTCGGCACGCCCGAGCCGCCGTTGCTGTTCACGGTCGAGCCGGTGTACAAAAGCCAAGCTTGGCATGCGCCGATATTCATCGCCCCCGAGCCGGGCAGCGACCGGATGTTCGCGTTGCTGCACGAGTCGAGCGGGAAGCCAACCGAGTTGGTCACGTTCCGCGATGAGCCGAAGGTGGCGGAGCGAACCCAGGCAATCGAGTTGCGTGGACGCATTGCGTACTCGTTCTGTTTCGATCCCGATTACGCGGACAACGGTCAGCTTTACCTGTTCAGCAACCTGCGAATGGACAAGTTCGACGGCGGCAAGGCGAACCGTATTTCACGGTTCATCGTCCGGCGTGAACCGGAGTGGTCGGTCGATCCCGCAAGTGAGCACATCATCCTCGAGTGGTCGTCCCGAGGGCATGACGGCGGTGGCATCGCGTTCGGCCACGACGGTATGCTCTATATTTCGACCGGCGATGGCACGAGCGACTCCGACAAATGGTTGTCCGGCCAGACACTAGATGACCTTCTCGGCAGCGTGCTGCGCATCGACATCCGCGACAGCACGCCGGAAAAGCCGTACGTCATCCCGGCGGACAATCCGTTCGTCGACCTGCCGAACGCGCGGCCCGAGTTGTTCGCCTACGGCCTGCGCAATCCGTGGCGGCTTACCATTGACGCGCTGACCGGGCAGGTTTGGGTTGGCAACAACGGGCAGGATTTGTGGGAGACGGTACATCTGGTTCGGCCCGGAGAAAACTACGGCTGGAGTGTTTACGAGGGGAGCCACCCGTTTTACATCAACCGCAAGCTGGGGCCGCATCCGCTTACGTTGCCAACGGCCGAGCATCCGCACTCGGAGGCGCGCTCGATCACTGGCGGCGTGGTTTATCACGGCGCGAAGTGGGCGGATTTGCGCGGGCACTACATTTACGGCGACTACGAAACCGGCAAGATTTGGGGCATCAAGCACGATGGCGAGAAGGTCGTGTCGCATTGGGAACTGGCCGATACCTCACTCGCGATCGCCGGGTTCGCGACGACGAACACCGGCGAGTTGCTGGTTGTCGACCACTCCAGCGGCTTTTACCGACTTATATCCCAGCCGAGAATAAGGCAGTCGACACCGTTCCCGACGAGATTGAGCGAGACCGGCATATTCGCCGACACCGAGGCGCACGAAATGAAGCCCGGCGTGATTGGCTACTCGGTGATCGCCTCCGGCTGGAATGACGGAGCCTTGGTCAAGCGATGGATGGCGGTGCCCGGCGACGAGCGGATTGGGTACGATCGAGGCGGCGCATGGCAGTTCCCGAACGGCACGGCGCTGGTACAGACGCTCTCAGTCGAGCGGGAGCATCATCGCGGCTTGGCCGGGCCGTTCCGGGTGGAGACCCGGATCATGCTGCGCCAGCAGAACGAGTGGGTCGGCTACTCGTACCGTTGGAACGAGGCACAAACCAACGCCGAGTTGGTCGGCCCCGCCGGGGCCAAGGCGATCTTTCGCGTGGCCGATGCCAAGTCGCCCGGACAGTTTCGGCGGCAGGACTGGGTGTTCCCAAGCCGGGCCGACTGCATGGCCTGCCACAGCCGGGCGGGCGGGTATGTCCTCGGCATCACCGGTGCGAACATGAACCGCGAACACACCTACGGCGCGATCACGGACAGCCAAGTTCGGACGCTGTCGCATGTCGGGTTTTTCCGCAACGCCTCGCAACGCCCGTCCCCCCGGGGCGGCGCACTGGTCGATCCGTACGATGCGAGTGCGGACTTGGAGCGTCGCGTTCGCTCGTATCTGCATATCAACTGCGCGGGCTGCCACGTCCGATCCGGGGGCGGCAACTCGATGATGGAACTTGGCCTTGCCAACTCGCCGCGCAAAATGCACCTCATCGAGGCGCGGCCGCAGCACGACACATTCGGCATCGCCAATGCCATGCTCGTGGCACCCGGTGCGCCGGGGGAGTCGGTGCTGTTACAGCGGATGAACCGCCGGGGCAGGGGACAGATGCCTCCGTTGGTCTCGGGCGCGGTCGATCATGCGGCGGTCGAGCTGTTTCGCGAGTGGATCAGCGGGATGAAGCCAAGCGCTGTGTTCGTGAAGAACTGGAAGATGGCTGACCTCGAGCCGGCGTTGAGTGAGCTGAGTGAAGTTCGTTCGTTGGCTGTTGGCAAGCGGGCGTACGACAAGGCCGGTTGCGCGCAGTGTCATCGCTTCGAGGGGCGCGGCGGCAGCGTTGGCCCGGACCTGACCGGCTTGGCCAAGCGCATGAATCCGCGCGCCGTGCTTGAGTCGATCCTCGAGCCGTCGCGAACCATCGCCGAGGCGTACATGATGGAGCAGTTCAGCATGAGCGCCGGCGCCGTGCACCTTGGCCAAGTGCAGGAGGAGACTGATACCGTGGTGCGGTTGCGAAGTTTGTCAGCGACGTCGGCACCGGTCACCCTGGCCAAGGTGCTGATCGAGAGCCGCAAAAAATTGAACCTTTCCAATATGCCGCCCGGCATGGTGAATACACTCACAAAGAAACAAATCCTCGACCTCGTGGCCTACTTGCTGAAGTGATTTTTAAAGACGAGTCGCTCAATTGCCATTGATCGTTAAGACTTGATCTTCGGATCTGCGAGTTGGGGGAATTTTTGGAGTACCGGCTTGGGAACGGTGTAGGGCCAGCCTTCGTTTTGCTGGCGCGGGCCGGGGGTGGTGCGGCCGTTGCGGAAGGCTTTGGCGAGGTCGGCGGCGAGTTCTTTTACCTTGTCCGGATATTTGGCTTGGAGGTTTTTGGATTCCTTGGGGTCACTGGCGAGGTCGTAAAGCTGCAGCATCGGCAGATTTTGCTTCGCGGCCTCGGCCTCGCGCGGGGGGCTCCAGCCGCCGGAACCTCTGCACAGTAGCAGCTTCCACTGGCCCTTGCGGATTGCAAAGTGACCGCTCCCCGAGTGATGAATCACGACGTCATGCAGCGGCTTCTCCATCTTTCCCCCGCGCAACACCGGCAGCAGATTCACGCTGTCCTCGGCGGTATTGGCGGAGAGTTCGGTGCCGAGAATGCCGGCGCAGCTGGCCATGATGTCGGTGAGCACGATGGTCTCGTCGCTGCGTGTGCCCGGCTTGATGCGCCCGGGCCAGCGCACGATGAACGGCACGCGATGACCGCCCTCGTAGGCATCGGCCTTCCAGCCGCGCCAGTTGGCATTGAGATGGACGCCCGCGGCATCGAGCTGCGGGAAGTTCGCCTTGGGCGAGGTGCCGTTGTCGCACGTGAAGAATACCACCGTGTTGTCCGCCTGGCCGGTTTCATCCAGAGCCTTCATGATTTCGCCCACGGCCCAGTCGGATTCGACGAGAAAATCGGCGTAGGGGCTGATGCCGGTGATGCCCTTGAACTTGCCGCCCGGCGCGATGGGCGTGTGCGGCGAAGGCATCGGGAAATAGAGGAAGAACGGCTGCTCCTTTGCTTTGCGGCCACGCACGTATTCCGCGCAGCGCTTTCCGTACTCGAGCAGTACGGCTGAGAAATCCCAGTCCGCCACCGCCGGCCCGGCGGAAACGCCGACCATCGTGCCTTGTTTCATCTGTGCGGTGGGGTTGCCAATGAGGCGCTCGTTTTCACGCCACGCGTAGGGCGGCCAGTTTGGCACGTCATCCCCAAAGTAGTAGTCGAAGCCGTGGCTGTTCGGCCCGCCATTGATGGGTTTGGTGAAATCGATCTCGTCGAGTTTTTGGGTGACGCTGCCGCCCTTCTTCGGCCAATGCCAACCAAGATGCCATTTGCCAATCATGCACGTGGCGTAGCCTTGCGCGCGAAACATTTCCGGCAACGTAAGGCGGGCATCGGCGATGAGCGGGCGCTCCCATTTCCCCACGATGCCACGCTTGAGACGGCTGCGCCAATTGTACCGCCCCGTCAGCAACCCGTAACGCGTGGGCGAGCACACGCCGGACGTGGAGTGCGCGTCCATGAAACTCATCCCCTCGCTGGCGAGTCGGTCAATCGCTGGCGTCTTCATGCCCATTTTCGGATTGAAAGCGGAAACGGAGTCGATGCCCATGTCATCGCCCAGAATGACGATGACATTCGGTTGAGGGGCGGCTGCGGCTCGGAAAGTCCCGATCAGAACAGTCGCCGTGATGGCTAGTGTGATAGTGTGTTTCATGGTCGTTCGATGTTGATGGTTCGTCCCGGCAATGAGGGCGAGTGAATTTCGTGGATGGTTCCGTCTCTGCTTTCGACGACGAACACGCCGCCGATCCTCGCGTTAATTTCTGTCCTGTCGCCCGGCTTCACCACGGTTGGCCGTCGGCTTCGTTGGCCGCGCGGGGTGATGGCGTATACCTTGATTTCCGTGTCGGTTTTATTGGCGATGAGCAGCGGGGCGGGTTGGCGGCCGCGGTTGGGGTTGGAATGCACGGCGGGCACCATCTGCAACGGCCGACGCGGATGGGTTTTTAACAAGCGCGAGGTGAGCGATTCCACCAAAGCCTCCGGCGCGGTGTCGATGACGTTCGCCGTCTCGGAATGGTTTTGGCGGTGGTCGTACAATTCGCGCGCCGTCACTTTGCCCGTGCCGAACTCGCGCCATTCCACAAACCGATGCGTCGCCGTGCGCATGGCGTAGCCCATGTATTCGGCGCCGTCGTGGTTGCGATAGTATTGGCTGTGCGCCACGCGGTCGATTTTTGCGGCGGGATTTTTCAGCAACGGCAACAGGCTCGTGCCCTGCACGAAATCCGGCGTGGGGATGCCCGCCATGTCGCAGAGCGTCGGGAAAATATCCAGCAACTCCACCGGCGTGTCGGTTGATTGGCCGGCGGTTTTCATCCCGGGCGCGGCGATGATGAACGGCACGCGCGTGTCGATTTCGTAATTGCTCATCTTGCCCCAGCCATTGTACTCGCCGAGTTTCCAACCGTGGTCGCTCCACAGGACAATGATGGTGTTGTCGGCGAGACCCGCGTCATCGAGCGCCGCCAGCAGTCGGCCAAGCTGCGCATCAACATACGACACGCTTGCGTAATAGGCATGCATGAGGCGGCGCGCCACTGCGTCGGATACGCGTTGCTCGTCCCACGGCTTTGGGAAGTCGATGAAATCCATGTAATGCGTCAACTCGTAGCTGGTGGAGAGCGCGTACGGCGGCGTGTTCGGCGTCACCTCGCCGTCGATGATGACCGGCAGCGTTTTCGGGTCATAAAGATCCCAGTATTTTTTTGGCGAAATCCAGGCCAAGTGCGGCCGAATGAATCCCAGCGCGAGGAAGAACGGTTTCTCCGCTTGGCCAAGCCGCCGCAGGTCTTCGATGGCCATGTTCGTACGCGCGCCGTCCACCAGTTGGTGATCGTCAATCACCGGCGCGGCGGTGGCCGGGCCGCGCAGATTGTTCTTTCGCCAGTCGTTGTCGGGCAGCTTGGCCTGCACCTCGCGGATACGCGCCTGCCAGCCCTTGGCATAACCCCGTTGGAATTGAACTGGCCGGATTGGCTCGCTCCACGACTGCGGGTCGGGCGTCGGGTTATGATAAATCTTCCCGTGCCCCACCGCCGTGTAGCCGTGCCGGCGCAGCCACTGCGGTAGCGTCACCACGTTGGGCTTGGCCTCGCGGAAATGAATCGGCAGCGTCCACACCCCCAGCGTGTCCGGCCGCTGCCCCGTCATCAGGCTCGCTCGCGAGGGATTGCAGACGGCCACCTGGCAGTGCGCTTGGCCAAAGCGCACCCCGCGCCTGGCCAAGCGGTCGAGGTTCGGCGTGATCGCATGGCCGTCCCCATAGCAACCGATGGACGGTCGCAAATCATCCACCGCGATGAAGAGAATATTGGTCTTGGGCGCGCTGGCCGCAGTAATGGTGCCCAACAACAGGGCGGCGGCACATTTTGCGGAACAATGGAGACTCATCTTATTGCCGGATGGAAAATTCGCAGGATTAAGGTTTCCATGGATCCTTCGTTTTGCTCAACCAAGGCTGGAGTTCTTTCTCGATGAGTTGCCTCACAAGCTTCGGTCGTTCGGCGGCGATGTTCTTCAACTGCCATGAGTCGGCCTGGTTGTCGTGCAGATAGCGCTGTACCGTGCCGTCTTCCTGTTTCTCGATGCGAAGCGTGTAGCGGTGAGTGCGCACGCCGCGACTTCCTTGGTCCCGTGGCACGTAGCCAATCTTCAAGTACAGTTGCGATGTGGGGCGTTGGCCTTTCCCGGTGCGAAACAGCCGCGAGTAATCCGTACCCTCGACCTTCTCCGGGATGTCCCGCCCAAACCCCATGAGGCTGAGCAGGGTGGGGTACACGTCCGGCACGGAAAAGAGAAGGTCATCCTTGCGCACCGGAATTTTCCCGGGCCAACGAATCAGGAACGGAATCCGCATGGACTCCTCGTAGTGGTTGTTCTTGGAAACCTGGTTGTGCGACCCGATGCAGTTGCCGTGATCGGAGGTGAAAACGACGATCGTGTTCCGCGCAAGGTTTGCGTCCCTCAATGCCTTCAGGATGCGGCCAAACTGGTCATCGACGCCGGTCATCATCGCGTAGTAATTCCGTGTGTGGGCACGGGCCAATTGCGCGAACTTGTCCCTGCCCAGGATGTTTACGTTTCCGCGCGTCACGATTTGCTCCATCGATTTCCCCTCGTACGCCTTTAGGTACCGCTTGGGGAATGCCGTGTAGGGCATGTGCGGCGGATTCATCGACACGACGCAGGCAAAAGGCCGGCGGGCCGCCGCCGTTTCGCGGATGAACGCGATGGCCTTGTCCGCCTCGTGTTCCGGCCCCCATTGGTTTACACGCAATGGTTTATCGCGCGGCGTGTCGTTGGCCCAGTAGAGCGGGTTCATGTGGTAATCAAACGTGTTGTAGCCGTACCAGAAATCAAAGCCATGCCGACGGGCCGGTGGCGTCCATTCGTTCCACGCAAAAGTGGCGCTGTTGTTTTCGCATTTCACGTACGGTTTGCGTGGCGACTCGAGGTGCCATTTTCCAATCCAGGCCTGCCGGTAGCCGCGGTCGTGCAAGACATCGGACCAGCAGAGCGCGTTTTTACGGAGCTCGTAACCCAGTTGGGCGCCGCGTGAGTTGCTGTTGCCGAGCACGCCGTTGTTGATCGGATACTGGCCGGTCATCAGCATGGCCCGATACGGACTGCAAACAGGGTAGTTGCTGACGGCTTGAGGCAACACCAGCCCCTCCGTGGAAAAGCGGTCAAGGTGGGGCGTCACCACCGGATCCTCACCAAGGAATCCCAGCGCTTGGCCGCGCCACTGGTCCGCCAGCACGAACAACAGGTTGGGCGGTGATGGCTTGGCCGGCGCCGAATGGGCCGGCATAATGAACCACAGACAAGCCAACAGGACGGCAATAAAAGGGGTCTTCATTTTTTCGGAACAGAGTCAGTTGTAAACAGCTGCGACGGTTCCAATGCCGTG
>Ga0257109_1000048_pt1 | contig 29873 bp, 35 predicted proteins | sample LP_taG_8_FD_191566 | JGI IMG/M metagenome (GOLD analysis project Ga0257109, IMG submission 191566) | Marine microbial communities from Northeast Subartic Pacific Ocean, Canada - LP_J_2011_P26_2000m | ecosystem: Environmental > Aquatic > Marine > Oceanic | place: Canada: Northeast Subartic... | reverse complement strand
CCTTGGTCGTATTTTCGTCCTTTGTTCTGGCAGAAAGTATTGTCGCAATTAAAATTCTAAACGGTCTAGCAGTCTGAACTTTATGTAATCTCTCTAATGCTGTGTATCTAGGAGGATTTACAGCAAGCATAGTTTTTTTCATGCCGTCGAGAATTTTTTTCATATCATATCAAAAATTCAGTTTACTCATCTAGATCTTCTAACGTCTTTCTTTGTCTAGTACTAAGATAAAACGCATGTGCACTAATAATGAACCCTGCTAACCAAATTTTTGTTGCAAAAATTAAATTCCATGGTCGTAGAGGATCTGGATATTCTACCATGAGCAAATCAATATCTGGTATAGTGTTCTGTAAAATCATTTGTGATGTGATTTCAGCATTCAATACAGTAAAATTCCATAATACTTCATATAGACAAATGATAGCAAACCCAAGCAGCATTAACTGAGTCAGTGCCATTCTATACGAATTCAAACCGACTGTTTTTTTCCATCCTATCCTGGAACAACAATACCAACCAATTATTGTAGAAAAGAAGAGCCATGTAGAAAGATTTGCAAAATTCTCAAACGGAACTTGTGTTTGTACTAGGACTTCACCCATAACATACATTCCATTTTCATTCCATTCTTCACTCATAGCATAAATTCCATAGAATGTTATGGAACCCATGATAATCATACATAGATAAAAAATATAGAGAAAAATCTTATACTGTTTGTCACTTTCATGCAGATGTCGTCTCTTCATTATTGCGCTAGTAATTGTTTATATAAAAACCATATAATTTGTTAACGAAATTTATTAACAGTAAATATCAGGAATGCTAGTGAATATCCCAATAAATATTCCTGATATTGATGAACAGGAAATCAGAGAGGTCACCTCTGTTTTATCAGAAAAAGCATTAACCTCAGCTTCATTTGAAGGTGGAAAACGTGTTAGACAATTTGAAGATCTTTTATCAAATTTTGTTAAATCAAAATTTGCTATTGCAGTCAATTCCGGAACATCAGCATTGCAGGCATCATTGTATGCATTAGATATCAAACCAAATGACGAAGTCTTGATACCATCATTTACATTTGTTGCAACTGCAAACTCTGTAAAATCGATTGGTGCCAAACCAGTATTTGTTGATATTTTGAAGGATAATTTTACAATGGATCCAGACGATATTAAGAAGAAAATAACAAAACGGACAAAGGCAATAATCCCAGTCCATCTGTATGGCCACGTGGCATATATGGAAGAAATTATGGAAATAGCAAAAAAAAATCATCTTGAAATTATTGAAGATGCTTCACAATCCTTAGGCTCAAAATTCAAAGGAAAACATTCTGGAACTTTTTCTCATCTTGGATGTTTTAGTATGTATGCAGCTAAAGTAATGACTGCTGGTGAAGGGGGTGCAATTGTAACAGACGATAAAAAATTATTTGAAAAACTTAAACAAATTCGTAACCATGGATTATCAAAACATCATATTACAAGCAAGTTTGGCCTAAATCTACGACTACCTGAAATTAATGCTGCTATAGCAAAAATACAAATGAAAAAATTACCAACTTTCTTAAGACAACGAAAAAAGAACGCACAGATACTAACTGAATTTTTGCAAAACCATGACATAATTTTGCCGAAAGAACGAAAAAATGAGGTAATGAATTGGTATCTGTATACCGTTGTACTAAAACAGCGAGACAAGATAATGAATAAGCTAAATTCTGCTGGAATTGGTGCAGCAGTTTACTATAATCCACCAATACATCAGACACCATATTATAAAACTAAAAAAACTCTAACCACTACGGAATGGGCTAGCCGTCATGTGATCAGCTTACCTATACATCCCAAGGTGAAAAAATCAGATTTATTAAAAATAAAAAAAACCTTAAGTGTTTATAGAAATTGAATTAATAATCATCTTTTTGTCGTTGTTTATTAATTTCATTTTTTCTTTGATATTCTTTCAAAATATCATCTGGAGTTAGACCAAGTTCCATAGAAGCCTGAATTAAGAAATGCCATATATCTATCAATTCTTCTCGTGCTTCTGACTGATTGAATAATGTAGGTTTTTTCCACCATTTCCAATTTGTTGTACGTTGGAGCTCAACTACTTCATGCATCATAGCTGTACATAATGCAGAAAGTTTGGCTTCTGTATCTTTGGGGTATCGATCCAAATTCATCATTCTTTCCAAACTTTTTTGAAGAGTAAAAATCTCATCCAATTTATCAGTCATAGTATCTACAAAAAATGAACACGTATAACTTTTCAGAAACTAACCATTTTCTCATATTGCTTTACTCGTTTTGTAATATCTGCCTTTGTTAACTCCAATAATCCTCCTAATCCATATTTTTGAACAGCAAATGAACCCATAACATTACCGTACATAATAGATTTCTTGATAGTTGATAGGTTTGTTTTTTTCTTCGATGCAAGATAACCTATCATTGCACCAGCAAATGAATCTCCAGCACCAGTTGGATCTACAATATTTTCTAATGGGAATCCTGGAGATGGAAAGATAACATCTTCAAAGAACAAAAGTGAACCATGCTCGGCTTTTTTTATGACAACATATTTTGTTCCCCAACCCATTATCTTTTTTGCACATTTAATCAAATTGAATTCTTTGGTCAGTAATTTTGCCTCTTCATCATTGATCACTACTGCATCTACCTCTTTGAACATCTTTATCACTGATGATCTTTTGGTATTAATCCAAAAATCTATTGTATCACACATTGAAAATTTTACATCATTAAATTCTTTAATCAACGAGATATTTTGTTCAGGATCATTATTAGCGAGGTATACAAATTTCGATTTTTTATATTCTTCAGGAACTACAGGCTTGAAGTTTTTAAGAACATTTAGATCTGTGCGTAACGTTGTTCTGGTGCTAAAAGTTTTGTTATAACGACCATCATACCTAAAGGTTTTACCAGTTTTTATCGAAAGTCCTTTCAAATCAAAATACTGTTCAAGTATTCTGTGATATTTTTTTGGGAAATCTTTTCCGATTACAGCAATTAGTCCAGTTTTGGTAAAAAAACTAGATGAAATTCCAGCAAAAGTAGCAGCCCCACCCAAAGCATTTTTTAAAATTTTTGTGGGGGTTCTAATAGTATCAAGTGCTGTTGATCCAAAGACTGTTAGCATATTATCGTGCCTATAATTTCGTATAAATTCTTTTCAAATATTGACTAGAATAGTGTGTAAAAATTTTGATACTTTCTTAAAGCTACTTAGAGCTAACAAAATAAATTAAAAATTAGATGAAAATAATGTATTGGCTAAAATTAAAATAAAAATTGGGGAAAATGAAATTGAAGTTGATTCTCGTGATTTCTACATAGATAATAATACAATAGGTGAAGTGATTGAAAATATTTCGATATATCTACAAGGAAATAATAAGAATTTTTTTGAGCAGATCCCTATTCAAGAAAATGGAGAAGTGATGAATAAACTAAGTTTACTTGAAGACGCAGAAGTTCATGAACCAGAATTTAGTGATCCAGTTTTGGTTACGATAGATGAACTGCATGGAAAACTTGTAATATTATCAACAAATTCTTTTTTTGATCAACCTAGAACAGTATCTGAAACTGTAAGTGAATTACGAGAGAACGGATGGATTGCGAGCCCATTGGATGTATCTAAAGTACTAGCCAAAATGGCTTTTTGTAAGGAACTTCTAAAAAATAAGCAGGATGACAGAAGCTTTTATTTTGTTAAGGAAGCATTATTAGCTGAATAATCTTCATACCATCTTCTAAAGTATAAAATAATGTGAGTACAGTAACATGGGTAGATTTGTTGATTTGTGAAAAATGTGGTGAAACTATAAAAAAAGATGAGGAAAGAACACACAAAATTTTTTGTTATTCATGGCTCAACGAAGATAAAAATCAATAAAAAATTATTCAGATATTGATATGTGTAACATTTTAGCTTCTTCTAACGGACAGTCATTATTATTTTTAGGTAAATTTTCTATTTTATGAGCTACATCTATTCCTTCTATCACTTCACCAAATACTGTATATTGATTATCTAAACTGACAGTGTTATTATCTGAAGTTACAATGAAAAACTGTGAACCTGCACTATCAGGATCCGTTGCTCTTGCCATGGAAACAATTCCAGTTAAATGTGATCTAGGACTAAACTCGGCATTTATTGCATAACCAGGACCACCCATACCCCAATTACTTTGATTGCTTTGTTTTGTATTAGGATCACCACCCTGAATCATAAATCCAGGTATTACTCTATGAAATAAAGTTCCATCATAAAATTGAGAATCAGATAATGTTCTAAAATTTCTAACTGTTTCTGGCGCTAATTCTGGCAGCAATTTAAATTTTATATTGCCAAAATTGGTTTCTATCGTAGCATAAGCCATTTTCTTTATTCTTGAATTTGGGTTTAAGAATCTTTTGCAGTTAACAAACATCTTTTAAAAATGTTTTATTTTGAAATATAGAAAACAGTCTTATATAGAACAATAAAATAATACCACTGTGAATCGTACAAATCAAAGTACAATTATTAAAGCAGAAATTGATGATTTGCTTACATCAGGTGTTAAAGACAAACAAGAAATTTATTCAAAGGTTGTTGATAAATTAGGTGTTCCAAGACCTACTGTGAGACGTGTAGCTGGTGATCTTAGAAACGAATTACTTGCAAAAATCTCAATCTTACAATCTGAAACCCAGATAACTGAAAAAATTGAATAATACTCAAACTTGATTTTTTATTTTATTGTTTACAAATATGAATTTCAAGCATTACTGTTATATCCCACCAAATTTTTGAAAAAATATGGGCTATCTATATAATCACTTAGCAACTGTTGTTTGTGCTATCTTTGCAGGTGTTTTGACTTTACTTTGGCCTTTATTCGTGGATTTGAATGCTGTATATGATCTAGTATTCATGATGGCTGTGCCAATCATGTGGTTCCTAACAGCTGTTTGTTTTGTAGCACAGAGAAGTGCAGATTACGTACATGGACATCAGCCCAGTCACAAGTCTGCCAAAAAACTAACTTATACTTCTGACGGACAAGTATCTAAATAAAACATTATTTACAGTATTCACATTTGTGTTCCTCATTATGGTTTTCTTTGCAGCCAGGGCAACTGACGGCACCACCTAGATGACATTTACAAATACAGACATTAGAGTCATCCATACATTGACAAACGCATTAATCCTAATAGGTTTTGAAGTTATTTTTAGTAACAAGATTTGTAGTGAAAAACGGGCTTGGAGGGCTTCGATCCCTCGACCTGTAACTTAGGAGGCTACCACGCTATCCATATTGCGCGTCATTTGACTCTGCGCCACAAGCCCAAAAAAAAAACACATGTATGATAATTAAGCATAGTTAGACTAGATAGCATATTTCGAAATTCTAACCGATGGTCTACACCAAGTCATATTTTTCACATTAAACGTTAATAGTCAGCAATAATTTTTGAATGACACGGGCCGATGGTCTAGTTGGTTAGGATACTGCCTCGACACGGCAGTGGTCGAGAGTTCAAATCTCTCTCGGCCCATTTATTCTATTAATTTAGATCATCTGATTCTGTTAAAGTCATATCAAAATGTACTTCAATCAATTGCCATGCAGTTTCAACAGTATATTGACCAATTACACTGTATGTTACATCCTCTCCATTTACAATTGCTGAATATTCATCTTGGTTGTCATCGGATAGAGGAATGATGATGTAACTATCTAAAGGAAGTTCTTTACCAGGGAAAAACGGAATTCTTCCCGTCATAGGTATATCTTCAGATGAATAAGATGAACTTCCCATACTTTTTGCATTAACAAATAATTCATAACTAACTACTGGTACAGTAATAGTTTTTGAAGCATGATTTTTTAGCAAAAATACAACTTTCAATTTAATTTTATTATCAATACTATCAACATTCACCAATTCAACACTACCAAGCCTCATCTCACTTTTTTCTAATTCGGGAATATCAAGCAGAGAAACATACACCATTCCTCCCATAAATACTAATAAAAGTACAAGAGCGATATACAGAATTATTTTACCAGGAGGTTTCAAATCATTTTTTTGTGAGTCCTTGAATTAAAAAACCTTGCCAGAATTCATATGTCTAATATTTGAGGAGCTAATTGGATATCTATGGCTATAGAACAAACCATTATCACTTGGATCCATCTTCTTAGTGCATCCATTTGGGTAGGAGGTTCAATTTTCCTTGGGGCTGTTTTAGCACCACTTTTGAAAAAAATGTCATTGTCTATTGATGAAAGATTGGCATTAATGATCAAAACTGGTAGACGCTTTAACAAGATCGCTCTCCCTTCACTCATAATTTTGATTGCTACAGGAATTTACAACTCTCATTTAGTATTGCAGAGTCCAGAAATATTATTTTCAAGCAGTTATGGGGCATATTTAATTACAAAAATCCTTCTTGTTATAGCTTTGATTATCACTTTTGCGGTTCATATTAGAATATTTAGCAAAGATGTTGAAGAAAAAATAATAGCTAAGCAAATACCTGATAATGAATTACAAAAACTAAACAAAAAAGGCATGATCTTAGGGGAAACTACAGTTATAATTTCTGTAACCATATTATTTTTTGCAGCGTTGCTTAATACCGGCATTTGATATATTTTTTAAACATTGTCTAGAAACAACATTATGAATGGACTTTTAATTGGCAGGTTTCAGCCATTTCATTTAGGACACCTTGAGGCCGTGAATTTTGCATTGAATAAAGTAGAAAATCTTTGGATTGGTATTGGAAGCTCGAATAAATATAATGAAAAGAAAAACCCTTTTTCTGCTGATGAGAGAAGGAAAATGATTACTTTATCAGTTGATGATTCAATTATCACTCGCATCAAAATTTTTGATATACCCGATGTTGATGATCATGAGAAATGGACCTACAGCATAGACAAGATTGTCCCAGAATACAATCTAGTTTTTTCAAATGATAAATTTACTGATAATTTGTATAAAAGACGTAATATTGATGTGATAACAGTTCCATTAAAAGATCGGCAAAAATTTTCAGGTACTAATATACGGCAATTAATTGTAGATAGGAAAAATTGGCAGGATTTAGTTCCAGATGGCACATCAAAAATACTAAATGGAATAAATATTCATGAGCGTCTAAAAGATCTGTAATTATAAATAAAGCCATATAACAATTCAATCAGGTAATTATTTTGGAATATTTAGTAATGTTGCCGGGACCTACAAACGTCCCAGAAAGAGTATTACGTGCAATGTACGTACCAATGATTAATCATAGAAGCGATGATTTTGTAGAACTTTATGAAGAATGTGTAAATAATACAAAGAAATTTTTGAAACTGAAGGAGATGCAGTTTGTCTCTCAGCATCTGGTACTGGTGCTACTGAGTGTGCTGTTGTAAATTTAGTTAAAAAAGGTGATAAAGTGATCATACCTGTAAATGGAGAATTCAGTTCTCGTTTAGCACAACAAATTGAATGGGCAGGTGGTCAAGCAATAAGGGTTGAAACTGAACCTGGTGTAAACGCTACATTTGATCAAGTCAAAGAAGCATTTGATAATAATAAAGATGTTAAAGCATTCTATTGTGTTTGGAACGAAACCTCAACTGGTACTATGATCAATTATCTTGATAAAATCAAAAATCTGACATCAAGAAATGATTCCTACTATGTATTAGATGGTGTATCTATTGTTGGTGGAGAAGAACTACACATGGATAAATGGGGAATTGATATTGCCATGACTGGTGCTCAAAAAGCATTTGCATGCCCACCAGGAATTTCACCAATTTGCATAAACCAAAGAACTAGAAAATACATGGAAGATAATCCCCCAAATACAATGTATTTTAATTTACCAAGATATTTCAAATATTATGAGGAGGCTAAACACACTCCATTTACTCCAGCATTACCTATTCTTTATGCATACAGAGAAGCAATGAGGATAATGTTAGAAGAAGGAATGGAAAAAAGAATTCAACGTCACAGAATATGTTCTAATGCATTATATTCTGGACTTTCAGCAATTGGTTTGACACCATTTGCAAAAGAAGATTCTCGTTCTACCGTAGTTATTGCACTTAATTACCTTGAAGGCTTGGAGGATAAAACATTTCGAAACACTCTAGCAGAGAAATTCAGAGTTCTTGTAGCAGGAGGGTTTGGAAATCTCAAAGGAAAAGTTTTTCGAGTTGGATGTATGGGAGAAGTTCAACGATACCATGTCATGAGAACCATTTCTTCTATTGCGTCTACATTAGATATGATGGGTTATACCGTTGATGCAAAAGCAGGACTTAGCATTGCTGAAGAAAAATTAAAAGCTCTTTAATCCACGTTAACTTATATAAGGAAATTCAAAAACGCAGAATACAATGACTTTCAATAAAGGCTCATTAATTTTGGTCGATTATACTTCTAAAGTAAAGGATACCTCGGAAGTATTTGAAACAACCATTGAGGAAGAGGCAAAAAAACATTCTTTTCATGATCCTAACATAAAATATCAACCAAAACTCATTTCGGTTGGCGAATCATGGGTAATCAAAGGATTAGATGAAGCACTAGAAAATACTTCAGTTGGAGACAAGACAACCATTGAAGTATCACCTGATAAAGGATTTGGTGAACGAGATTCTGGCAAGGTTAGAATGATTCCACTACGTAAACTTGAAGAAGATGCCGAAAAAGTTTCCATCGGAGATACGATTGAGGTAGATAATAAAAAAGGAATTGTAAGATTTATCGGCTCTGGCAGAATTAAAATTGATTATAACCACAGATTTGCAGGAAAAACAATTCTATATGACATTAACGTCCTCAAAGAATTAAAATCTGATGAAGACAAAATAACAGGAATTTTAAAGAAAAACCTTCCTGTAGAAGACGAAAAAATCATTTTCAATAAAAAGGATAAAATTCTTGATATCATAATCCCACAGGAAATATTTCGTGCTGAAAATTTACCTATAATAAAACACTTTATACAAATGGATTTATTCAAATTTGTTCTTGGATTAGAAAAAATTACCTTTACAGAGACATATGAAAAACCAGATACCAAGAAAGAAACAAAACAAGAATCAAAAATAAAAGATAATAAAAAATAGAAAATTATAGTACTTTTGTACTTTTAGCAAGATTGATTGCTTTATTTTCATTCATATTGACTTCTTTTAAAATGGTATATCTTTCTGGTCTTAATGACTGTGCGATGGTTAATGCTTTTGCAAGAACTTCAGATTTTAAACCAATTTCTTTTGCAGTTGTAGGAGCACCGACACTTTTCAACGTCTTAACAATTTTTTTCCAATCCTGACCTTGTAATTTTGCAATCATAATTGCACCAATACCACATTTTTCACCGTGAAGTCCAATTCCAGGCTCTAATTTGTCAACTGCATGGGAAAACAAATGTTCTGCACCAGAACAAGGTCTACTACTACCAGCTATACACGATGCAACACCCGCACTAATTAACGCCTCAACAACCTCTCTGACATCCAACCCTTTTTTTGAAAACCTACTAGAATGCTCCATCAAAATTTTTGCACTCATTAATGCTAGATCTGCAGAATATCTTCCATAATACTCCCCAGTCTTATCTCGTCCAAGCTGCCAATCTCGTACAGCTGTAATTTTTGCTATAAGATCACCACATCCACTCGCAAGTAGTTTTTTTGGTGCTTTTTTGATAATATCCACATCCACAAAAACTCCAAGTGGTGCAGTAGCTACCAATGAGTGTGGTTTATTGCCTTTGATAGAAACAAAAGGACTAGCAATACCATCATGTGACGCAGATGTTGGTATGCTGACAAATGGCAAATCAAGATTAAATCCTATTATTTTAGCTATATCAACAGAACGACCGCCACCAACACCCACAATTAATTCACTTTTACTTTTACCTACATTTTGCTCTATTTGCTGAATGGATTTTTTATCATTGGTTTTAGCTAAATGCCAAACCATTTGAATTTTGGATGCAGAAAGAGAACTTTCAATCTTGCTTTGAACTATCTTTTTAACATTGTTTCCTGATACCAAAGAAACTTTTTTTATATTTTTTAATGATTTTAGAAAACTTCCTATATCATTGATATTTTTTTCTCCAACAACAATCAGTCGTGGTAATTCCATCTTATGTGATCGCATAGATTTTTTCGTTTTTTGCATTTTTTATCATTTGTCTACAAACAAAAAGTTATTTAAAAGGGTGTAAATAACTCGAAATATCTCATTAGAGGTATTATTTATGACGACAAACATTGAAGAAAAAATATTACATGGCACGACCACTGTAGGAATCAAGGCATCAGATGGTGTTGTTTTATGTGCTGATATGAGGGCAAGTGCTGGATATTTCATTGCCAATAATAATACAATGAAAATTCAAAAAATCTACGATCATGTTGGTTTGACATTAGCAGGAGGAGTTGCAGATGCGCAAAATCTAACGGATATTTTGAGATATCATGCAAACATACACGCGATTCAAAATAATAAAAACATTCCAATAAAATCATTAGCAAGACTTTGTTCTCTCGTTTTCCATCAAAACAGAGGCTACCCATTTATGGCTGACATTTTGTTAGGGGGTTATGATGATGAAGGACCCTCACTTTTCAATATTGATATGTTTGGTTCTGTAGAACAAAAATCCTATGTAACAACTGGAAGTGGTTCACCTGTTGCATATGGTCTTTTAGAAGATGAATATCGTGACGATCTTACAGTTAAAGATGCTAAGACAATAGCTCTTCGCGCAGTTAAAGCTGCAATTGTAAGAAATATTGGAACTGGTGATGGAATCAATGTAGCAACAATTGATAAGAACGGATTCCAACTTTTGACCAACGAACAAAAAAAATCTATTATCTCACTTTAGTGATTAAATGCAAAAGAAACAGCAACAGGAATTATCTAACGGCCAAAATTTCATGGCAACCATACTGCAAAGTTTACCCAAAGAAGCGGTAATAACGAAAATTAATTTTGAAGGTCCTAGAATTGCACTTTATACAAAAACTCCAAAATATTTGATAGAAAATAATGATATAATTGCAAATCTAGTTAATGTGATAAAAAAACGGATTGTTATCAGAACAGATGAATCAATAAGAAAAAGTGAAGAAGATGTTAGAAAAATTCTTAATGAAAGTGTACCAAAAGATGCAGATTTAAAAGGAACATTTTTTGATACTGCTACTGGAGAAGTTTCTATAGAAGTAAAACGTCCTTGGCTTTGTCAAAGAAATAAAGAAGAATTTAACCATGCTGAAATATCTGAAAAAACTGGCTGGAAATTGCGTGTGAGAAAATCTACAAACAAGGCATCAAACACAATTCAAGCTATAAATTATCAACTCAAAGTTTCTTCAGCTGATAGAGCAAAACATCTGAAGGGAGTAGGCGAACAGATTTTTAGAGATCGTCTAATACAGAAATCTGAAGTATCATTACTGACATTAGGTGGTTTTGGACAGGTAGGAAGATCATGTATGTTGTTAACCACAAATGATAGTAAAGTATTGATTGATTGTGGAATTAATCCTGGCGCACGTAATTCATATGATGCCTTTCCTAGGCTCGATTGGGCTAACATAACACTTGATGAACTGGATGCCATTGTGATAGGTCATGCACATCTTGATCATACAGGATTTTTGCCTGCATTACTGAAATATGGTTATCGTGGACCGATTTATTGTACAGAACCTACATTGCCCATGATGAATCTGATTCAACTTGATGCAATCAAGGTTGCAACTGCACAAGGAAGAATGCCCATGTATTCTGAAAGAGATGTGCATCAAATAATGCGACAGGCAATTACTCTACCTTATGGAAGTGTAACTGATATATCTCCTGATATCAAACTAGTCCTATCTAACGCTGGACATATTCTAGGCTCAGCCACTTGCCATTTTCATATTGGTAACGGTGATCACAATTTTGTATACACAGGTGATATCAAATATGGTAAAAGTATGCTTCTCGAAAGCGCTTTCACAAATTATCCACGGGTAGAAACTCTTCTTATCGAAAGTACATATGGTTTGAAGGAAGATATACAACCCACAAGACAGGAAGTGGAATCTGCGTTTATTTCAGCAGTAAATACAGTTTTAAAAGATGGAGGAAAAGTACTCATTCCAATTCCTGCAGTTGGTAGGGCACAAGAATTAATGATGGTTATAGATCAATATATGAAATCTGGTGAATTAACAGAAGCTCCAGTATTCATGGAAGGAATGATTCAGGAAGCTACTTCAATCCATGAAGCATTTCCAGAATATCTTGCTAGAGAACTAAAAAAGAAGATTCTAGAAACAGATGATAACCCATTTGATTCAGAATATTTTACAAATATAGAACATGCTGACGGTAGAGAAGAACCATTGAGAGATGGATCACCTTGTATTATAATAGCAACTTCTGGTATGCTAGAGGGCGGTCCGGTTCTTGAATATTTCAAGAATATTGCTCCTCATAAACAAAATAAAATATTATTTGTTTCCTATCAAGTTAATGGTACGCTTGGACGAAGAGTGTTAGATGGATCAAGACAAGTATCCATATTGGGAAAAGAAGGAAAGGTTGAAGTTATTACTATAAATTGTGGTATAGAAAGACTTGATGGATTTAGTGGACACAGTGATTACAACCAACTTATGTCATTTGTTCAAAGATTGAGACCTAAACTAAGACGCGTACTTGTGAATCACGGAGAAAAGAAAAAATCTGAAAATCTATCTGCATCAATACGTCGTATGTATAGAGTTGCATCACATTATCCACAAATACAAGAAGCAATAAGATTATTTTAGACTATAATCAGGCTTCCAAATTTTTACACCTGTTGGTGTAACTATAATTCTCTCTTCACCAAGCCGAGCAATATCAGCATTCGAATCTCTTGCAATTACATAAAGTTCTTCTACAACTTTTCTGAGTTTTTCAACATCTTTTTGCGCTAATGGTGTAACCCTAAGAATTAGAATCATACCTTTTTTGATATCCTCTTTAATTGAGTGTATATCGCTAGAATCTCTAATTGTTATCGCCTTGAGATATGTTGGATTTGCCTGTTTTTGCATCAGCTATTTTGTAATCAGTTCCCCAAAAAGTCTTTCTAATTTTTTACGAGTAAACAGCTATTTGTTATCTAAATCCTGAGTTTTGTATATGAGGATTCTTCGGCAGATTTGACTGCTACTTCTACATCTTCATTTTTATGAACAGTAACAACACCTATCTTGTTTTTTGGTGCATCAGAATAGCGTAATGTAACACTAGCTGAAAATTCTATATGTTTGTCTCCAGTTTGTCCTCTTAACATTACAATTGGTCCAACATGTTCCTTAGCTTCAAGTAAGATATCATTAGGTAATGCAAGTGCTTTGATCATTTCATTTTCATTTTCATTTCTTCCAACAATTAGCTTTGTGTTTTCATCCAATCTGAAATGTCTTCCAATCTTTAACAGATCAATATCGTTTGTTGTTGGGGTTTCAATATGTTTGAACAAGTCCTTAGCTCTTAACGAGAACGCAGGGTCTGTCAAGAGACAACCTCCACCAGCGTTTGGTGGATCCTCAATACCAAAATCTTTTGCCATTCTAAGTTGTTCTTTTCTGGAACGACCTCTAATCATACCAAGATCCTTTCTTTTTATCAAACCATTCTTTTCTGGATCAGTGGCAGGTAACAACGCTGCTGATAACGGTCTAACAATTTTTCCTTCTAAACCTGATAATTTTTCAATTTTTTTCAATGCAGGTGCGAACTGACTCATTGGTCTTTGTCCAAGTACTTCACCTGAAATAATAAACTCCGCACCAATATCTTCCATGTGTTTTTTACCAGCTTCAAACATCATTGCTCTACAGTCAATACACGGATTCATTCCAGACCCATAACCATGTTTTGGATTTTTTAGCATCTCAATATATTCATCTCCAAGATAAACTGTTTTTAGATCAACTCCTAGATTATCTGCTCTTTCTCTAATCTCAAAACCACAACCTCTACCACAATCAAAATCACAAAATGGTGTCTTGATCGCTACCGCTGAAACTTCAAATCCCTGTTTTTGCATTGTTTTTACAGCAAGTGTACTATCTAATCCACCGGAAAGCAGTGCAACAACTTTCTTTTTTTCTTGCTTTTCTGTCATAAAATTAGCAAGGAATCTAGATATACAAACTTTACAACATACATAAATTCACAAAAACATTTCTTTGAACGATGAAGGCACGTAGAAAAATATTGGAAAAACAATGTAATTCTATTGATTGTGATATTCTTGTCGCATTTGAGCCTGAAAACCTCTTCTACATGACAGGATTCTGGGGTGAGGCAATTGGTATATTAGAAAAGGGTGGAAAGACTACAATTATCGCTCCTGAATTAGAGGCACAAAGAGCAAAAGAAGATTCAGTTGATTGTAATATTATAACTTCACCAAGAGGTTATCCTACATCTACATTATCTAGTATTCTGAAGAAGAAAAAAATCTGTACTGACTGTCAGAATTACACAACAATGCAATCATTAAAAAAATCAATTCCAAAAATAAAGCAATCTTCTATTCCTTTTTACAATGCACGTCTAATCAAAGACTCTGAAGAAATACGTATACTGAAAAAAACATCTTCTGTAATAGACAAAATGTTTGAACTCTGTACAAAAACTATCGAAAAAGGCAAAAGGGAATCTGAACTGCAGACAACTTTGATGTCATTTGCAAACGCAAATGACCTATTTGATACTGGTTACCGTTCAACCTTAAATCCATTGATAATAGCTAGCGGTCCAAATTCTTCACTTCCACATGCACAAGTTACCAAAAGGAAATTTACAAACGGCGATATGATTACGATAGATTTGACTTTGAGATATAAGGGATATATTTCTGATGCAACTAGAACATTTGGACTTGGTTCAATTTCTAAGGAGGCAGTAACTATCTATGAAATTGTAAAGGAATCTCAAAAGGCTGGGTTAAAAGCTGTGAAACCTGGAAAGACTTGTGGATCCGTGGATGATGCATGTAGAAAAATTATAACAGAATATAACTATGGAACACATTTCATTCATTCCACCGGTCATGGAATCGGACTAGATGTTCATGAAAATCCTAACATTTCTGGTAAAAATAAGGAAAAGTTGAAAAAAAATATGGCTATTACCGTTGAACCTGGAATCTATATACCAAAAAAAATTGGTATTCGCATAGAAGACTCGTTAATAGTGAAGAATGGGGCGGATGTTATGCACAAGTTTACGAAAGACTTGATTATAATTTGAAAACATTTTTGATTATCATGATAGTATAACTAATTTTACTAGCTAAAAACCAAAAAAATTTGATTTAGTTTCTTAACTTTAAATTTGTAAAGATAAGTCAGATTGGTTTGAATAACTAATACCTGTTCAATACTAGTTTAAAACGACTTACTAGGTCAAGCTAGTAGAGGGTTGTTTTTGGACAGTAAGGAACGGCAATATTCAGAATCAATAAACTACAGTAGAACGACCATAGCGCTATGACAAAAACGACATCGTAAAAACACGGTAAACGCGGCTAAAAACGTGATGAATTTTTAACCGTGTTTGTTCGTGTTAAACTCAAATTATAAAATATCTAGTCTCTTATTGTCTCCTAAAATCTCTTAAGATATTATTATAATATCATCTAATCATCCTAAACATCTAAAATTTATTTTAAATTTTTTTATTAAAATAAAATCAAACATGACATAATTGTCTAGTTTTGTCGACTTTTTTCGCCTTAAACACATTTGGGAAAAATAATCATGAATTGGTATGATCCAGATCATCAATCTAATGGAGCAACATTAGGAGACAATATAGGACATCAGGAAAATGATGACTGGGATTGTGAAATAGAATTAAGTTGCCATAAAAAAGAAAACCAAGGTAGAGTAAGTACGATCTTCATGCGATATCTTCGGGATAAGTATGGACACACAGCTGATAGAGCATTAAAAAGAGCACAAAAACGTGAACAAAGAGAAAGACATACTTCAACCGAACTAGATTCACAGATTATATCGGGTGTATTTTAGAACTTTCTTGGATTTTCTCTTTTTTCTTTTCGTATTTCTAGTGAACCCTTGATTATAAACACAATACCAATTGCTAAAGAACCAAGCAAGTAAGGGGAATGAAATGCAATATGTGGTAATACATCTAATGGTGCAAGCCACAAGGTAGAAAGTGGAGGAACTAAGACCACTCCCATTAAAATCCAGAACACTCCTCTCATTTTCAATACATATAGATCACTTCAATCTAATATTAATTCAATAAAATTTTAAGAGGAAACAAAAATATCACAATTAATGATTCAAGGTTTTGCAACTCCAGAGGGAACAGCAAGTTTTGCTAGTAAAGCTATAGCACATAAGGAGAATTTTAGAAAGATTCAAAATCTAACATTGTCAAACATTGGAATCGGTACATATCTGGGCAATCCAGACTTGGAAACTGACAAACAGCAAAAAACTGCAATAAAGCAATCTATTCTACAAGGAGTAAATGTAATAGATACTGCCATAAATTATCGTGCACAAAAATCTGAAAGAACTATAGGAAAGGCAATTTCTGAATTGATTGAAGAAGGAAAAATTAATCGTGATCAGATTTTTGTTTCAACTAAAAACGGCTATGTTACAAATGATGGTGACATACCAGAAGATTTTATGCAATATATTATGAGAGAATTTGGGAAAAAGGGAATCGTAAAAGAAGGCGATATTTCATCACAGTATAACTGCATTACATTACCATTTCTTGAGGATCAGTTGGCACGAAGTCAGAAAAACTTGGGGTTGGATTGTATAGACTTGATGTATCTACATAACGCAGTAGAGGGACAACCACAAATGCCTCATGATGAATTCATTCATCAATTATCAGACATATTTGAATTTTTTGAGCAACAAAGAGAAAAACAAAATATCAAGTTTTATGGACTTGCAACTTGGGAATGTTTTCGGGTTTCTAATGATAAACCAAATTATTTATCGTTATCAAAGGTAATCGAACTGGCAAAAAAGATTGGTGGAGATAATCATGGATTTAGGTTTGTTCAACTTCCATACAATCTTAGTTTTGACCAAGCATTTATGCAAAAAAATCAACTAGCAGGCTCTAACAACCAAATAACATTTTTGGAGGCTGCCATACACCATAATATTGGAGTTTTTACTAGTGTTCCACTAATGCAGGGTAAACTATTAGAATGGATTAAAAACAATGAAAAATTTACAAACCAAAGCCCATCTGTAGATGCACTTCAGTTTATTAGATCAACCCCAGGAGTTTTAGCCCCATTAATTGGTCATAAGCTAGAATCTCATGTATCTGAAAATTTACAGGTGTTAAAAATTCCCCCTTATACCGAACAAGAGTTTTATGATCTTTTTAAGAAACTAACTGGATGAGTTATGGTAATTCCTCTTCAACATCAGAACAATGTTTGTGAACCCATACACCCTTTGAGTTTTTTACTATTTCTTTACCTTTTTTGATTGGTTCATTACATTCTTCGCATTTTCCATTAAATCTAGCCTTCAAAGTAACAGTATTACAGCTATACCTAATTTGAATTAGATGATTAATTTTTTTGACGTTCTAACTCTTTGGTTGCTTCCTAGAGCATTCAATACAAAACTCTCCAACCTCGAAAACATATAGGAGTTTTTTACAATCCTTACATCTTCTTTCTGATCTTGTTTTATCGTAACCGTAAGGCATTGTATATCAGTCTGTAATTAAGTGCCAGAACCCACATTTCGATTTTTTGAATTTCTAGTTTTTGTGGTTCCCCATGTATTCTTCTTAATTTGTGATCTTGACAAATCACTAGTATGTGCCTTATTTTTGTGCCTTTCTAATCGTTCATTGCTACTAAATTCCAGATTACATTTGTTACACTTTGTCTGGTTTTGATCCTTTCCAAAGAAACCCAATTTTGATCATATTATATTATTTTACTAGAAAATAAATGGGATCACTACTAAAGATTTTTTTCAATGTTTTTTCGGATAATTTTTACGATCTTAGCCTTGGTTTTGCGACCAGTCTTAATCACATTCTTTGAGTTTACCAGAAAGACCTCGTTATAGTCGGAATTATTGTATCCAGAACCAATATCATTGGCTACCATCAGATCGGCATCAGATTCCCTCAGTTTTTTCCTTGCCCGGGAAACCAGCTCCTTTTTTGATACGTTGGCTTCAGCCTTGAAACCGATGAGAATTCCCTTGTGGATCTTTTTGATGTGATCTATGATCTTTGGAGCTCTGGTGAGTTTGATTGTAGTGTTCCTATTGCTCTTGATCTTGGAGTTTGAGTTTTTTGGGATAAAGTCAGATACGGCAGCAGCCAATATCACAACGTCAAATTTCTTTCTAAGTTCCTTCTTGACAGTACTAAACATCTCTGAAACCGTCGTTACACGAATGATTTTGGCACCTTTTGGGGGTTCAGCAGTTCCAGGTCCGTAAACTAGGGTCACTTTGGCACCTGCTGAGACTAGTTCCGAGGCTAACAGGGTTCCGGTCTTTCCCGTACTGGTGTTTGTCATTACACGGACAGGATCAATCTTCTCAACTGTAGGGCCTGCCGTCATCAAGATCTTTTTTCCTTTTAGCTTTTTTGACTGTCCGAACTTGGTCAAAACAAAGTCCAGAAAGTCCTCGGGTTCTGGCGCCTTTGCCTTTCCCTCAATCATTTGCGGAGATACGAAATCTACTTTCTTTCTCAAAAATTGTATGTTCTTGCGAACCGCCGCATTTTCGTACATGGATGCATGCATTGCTAATCCCATTGATATTGGAATTTTAGAACCAAATGCAACAGTAAGAACTGTAGAAATTGGTGTATCATCTATACCATTTGCGAGCTTACCCAAAGTGTTTGCAGTTGATGGGTATACAATAATCAGATCAGATCTTTTGTAATCTGCAAGATCAATATGTTCCATATTTCCAGTTAGTTTAGTTATTACACTGTTACCAGTAGCCCATTTCATATAATCTGGTTTGATTAGTTTTGTACTTGCGTTACTCATTACACATTTGACATTTGCACCATGACGCATCAATAATCTTGCAAGTTCTATTGATTTGTATGCTGCAACCGAGCCGGCAATACACAAAACTATTTTCTTTCCAGATAATTCAGTACCATAACTTTCTACAATATCTAAGGATGGATGATTAGTCACGACTGTATCTCCATATGAAAAGAATGTTCATCAGATGGAAAGGTACCGCTTTCCACATCTTTTACGTATTGAGAAATGGATTTTTTGATCTCCTCTGATAGAGATAGATATCTCTTAACAAATTTTGGCTTTAGTTTCTCAAAAAGCCCAAGCATGTCATGGATTACCAAAACCTGTCCATCACAATATTGTCCACAACCAATACCAATTGTTGGAACAGAAAGCATCTCCGTAATCTTCTTTGTAGCTTCAGAGGTAACCATCTCTAATACTATGCTAAATACACCAGCTTCTTGCAATGCTTTTGCATCATCAAGTAAACTTTCTACATCTGATTCTGTTTTTCCCTGCACACTATACTTTGTTGCCGTTTGTGGTAATAGACCAAGATGCCCCATAACTGGAATATCAGCTTGTACAATTGCTTTGATTATTTCAGGCAACCTTCCTTCTAGTTTTACTGCATCAGCTCCAGCCTTGATTAATCGTTGAGAATTTGCAATCGCATCAGTCTCATTTTCATATGACTTATTTGGTAAATCAGCAACAATCAGTGCATTTTTTCTTCCATTACTAACCCCCTCGGTAAACATACACATCTGATCTATGGTTACAGGGGCGGTATTTTCATATCCAAGCATGACCATTCCAGCACTATCTCCTACCAGAAGTATATCCACTTGGTCACAGAGTGTAGCCATTGTATAATCATAGCTTGTAACAACCGTAATCTTTTGTCCATTTTTCTTTCGAATAATCTCATCTATGGTCTTAGGCAAGTCTAGCCCTCCTTTGCAAATTTTTCTTAATTTCAGAGATTGATTCTGCCAAAACTTCCTTGTTGTTATAGCTTGGTTTTGCCTTTTTCTTTTTGCAAGCTTTAACAAGCAGTTTCATCGCACGCGTTACATTATCAACAATTGTAACATCAGATGTTTGTGCGGTTCGTGATAATGGATTTAGATCAAATGTAATAACTTTCTTTTTCGCTTTCTTTAACGCAATTGTTCTATCTCCGTCTTCTAAAGGAACAAGAACAACATCAGCTGAAAAAATTCCATCCTTATCTACGATTCTTCTTGCACTGTCTATACCCTTTAGTTTTCTTGCAGATTTTAGGTTGGTTCCAAGAATCTCTTTTGCTCCAGATTTTTTCAAAATCCTGGTAATTGCCTTCTTTCTACTTTCAGGCCCATAGAAGAGATTTACCTCTATTTTTGCGCCTAAAATTCGGCTTAATTTGATTATTTCAGGTGTGCAGAGGGCGGCAAAATTACCATTTACAGATATTACCGGGTTCTTGGCATTTTGGAGAGTATAGGCCGCTGCCGAGATTGCCTTTTTGGCACTCTTTGAGGTCTTTTCACCAATCAGATAATCAAGTGCTTCACCTCGTCCTTGTGCAATCAATCCTTCTTTTGCGACCAAGCCAGAATCAAATGCCTTGACAAGTTTTTCACGTGTTTGTAACGACACAAAACGAGGATGAGATTTAGGAATGTTCATACAATCACAACAATTTTTGTTTACTCTAGTCTAGCACCAGAATTATCAATTCGCGAAGTGATGACTATGCCGTCATCATATTTTTTTAAAATTTCCAAAGCCTTTTGTTTCTTATCTTTTGGAACAAGAGAAAATATGGTTTCACCAAACAACGCAATTCCACATTTTATTCCATTGTCATGAAGATCTTTAATCACTTTGTTCATCTTTGGAGTAATTACATGAATATACTTAGCAAACTTTATCGACATATCTTGAAACTCATCCATATCCTGAGATTTGACAAGCTTTTGAACCATCTTGCCTCCAAGACCATTTATCAATGAGATCTTTTCCTTGAGAAATTTTTTCGTAGAAATTGGGTTAAAACAGATAATCATTACTTCTAGCTTTTCCTTTGGAGTTATTCTCTGAACCTCACCAACTCCAGGTGCACCTGATTTAGTTCTAATCTCAAATCCACCATGATATGAAGCTAATACATCGCCAAGTCCAGTCTGACATTTTATCTCCGCCTTATGTGCAATCTGTGCAACTTTTGTTTTTGTGTATCCATATTTCAGTGCATCATTTAATGCAATTGCTAAAGATAATGCAACAGCTCCACTACAACCAAACCCATACCCAACAGGAACATCAATCTCATGTGTGACATCAAAATATTTTCCATCTAATAGAAACTCATTCAGAACATATTCTGATACACGTATATCACCTGTATTGAATCCCTTTACTCTAATTGCATAATTATTGATATCGTGCTCTGTCTTTGATCTGACATTAACAGTTGTCTTTACTCCCTTTCGTATTGAGAATCCAGCTCCTAGAGAACCAAGCTGATTTGGTTCATTTCCATCTAACTCTGCCTTGAAAAATCCAGTTATGTGAGCAGGTGAAAATGCTTTTGCACGCATGATCGACACGTAAAATCTCTTAAAATATTAATACTTGGCTTAAATAGTTTAAATTAGTATAAATTGACTACATTTACGCGACGCCTACAGAGGATTGGAAGCAGTATCCTAGTTTCATTGCCAAAAGAGTGGGTTGTTGCAAATAAGCTAGACAAAAGTTCACAGGTTGAGATTGAGACAACACAAAACAGCCTCTCTATTACAACACAACAAAGAAAAAAACCAACAAAAGAAGTGGAAATTCCATATCCACTTTCGAAAGAAGATAGTGTTGTAGCTAACATTACTGGTGCATACTTGTTGGGATATGATCTTATTAGGATAAAAGGCAAATCTACAATTTCTATTAAAGATCGAGAAAATATTAGAGCCTCAATGAGAAGTCTAGTAGGAATTGAAATTATTGATGAGGATGCAAAAACCATTACTACACAAATTTTGCTTGACGAGTCATCAGTAAATCCACAAAAAATTCTAAAGAGAATGAGTTCTATTGCCCATGGAATGTTTATTGATGTTTTAGACATGCTTCAAAATCCTGATCAACTAGCATCGGTGGTTGATCGTGATAGTGAAATTAATAGGCAGTATTTCCTTCTTGTAAGATTAATTCGTAGTGCAATTGTAGATAAAAGACTCGCTGCAACTTTCAATCTTGTGGATATGGATATTTTGGATTATAGATTGGCAGCTAATATAATCGAGAACGCTGGTGATACGATAGTTAGTATCACCGACACAGTAGCAAAATCGATGGCATTTAAGACAATGGCTAAATCTCATTTCAATTTAATTTCTGATATTGCAAAAGATATAGAGGAAATACAAACCAAGTCAGTTGACGCATTTGTATCGAATGATAGGATTCTTGCCATTGCTACAATTCAACATCATAAAAAACTTTTGAAAAAAATGCACGGTGCAAGAATTCCTAAAGGTACAGCACTTAAAGAAACTGAGATCCTTCCGTTCTTAGATCTTCTTCAAGGAATTGAAAACTATGCAAAATCTTGGTCTGATATATTGGATCTAATACAACCAAGCTACAAATAATTAAAATAACTTTTTTTGTGCAGCATAAACCATCACAGCACAAATCGTTTTTGAATCGATGATCTTATCCTTCTTTATCATATTGATCAATTTCTTCAAATCCATCTTTTTCACTGTAATGAATTCATCTGTATCAAGATGAGTTTTGGACTTGGTCAGTCCAGATGCTACAAAGCAGTGAATTGCCTCTTGATTATAGCCAACAGATGGATAATAGGTGAGAAAATGGGTCATTTTTTTGGCCTTATAGCCAGTTTCTTCCTCAATTTCTCGAAGAGCACATTTTCTTGGGGTCTCACTTCTTTCCAAAGTTCCAGCTGGAATTTCTAAAATATATCCATGTGGAAAGCGGTGTTGCTTTACAAGAATGACTTTTCCTTTTTCATCAAATGCTAGAATAGCAGCAGCTCCTGGATGTTGAATTATCTCACGACGAACCTTCCGCTTTTCTATGGTAAGATTATAAACATCTATCTGAACGGGCTTTCCCTTATACACTGTCTTTTTTTTCATATTATGTGGTTACTCTTAACAGATGAAGTCTTTCAGATTTACGGTTTTCTTTGATCGCATTCCTGATCCAATCATATGGAAGGCTAATTTTTTTTGGCATGAAATTTTCTGCTGAAATCACATTTTCAACAGAACGTGCTTTTTGAACCAATTCATCCATCTCAAATATATCTTCACTATACAAAAATAACGCGATCTGGTTTTTTGCAATAAATGGAATCTGCATAAAATGATCTTCAAATTGTATTTTCAAAGTTTTAAGCAAATTTTGTATGTTCCCATTAACTACACATAATATAGCATGCGAAATGTATGGTTTTATTTTTGAAGGATTATAAGTTAAAGTAAATTGGAATGCAGGATTTTTTTGCAGTTTTTCTATTGATCTTGTAACAGTTTTGGTTGAAAGATGTAAATTCTTGGCAATTATATCAATCTGTTCTTGCGGATCTTTCAATAAATGTTCAATCACATCAAGATCTGTTTTGGTGAGATTTGATTTTATTCCAGCATCTTCAGCTTCAAATATGTTTAAAATTCTGACTTCTTTTAGAAGATTATTGATTATTGCAATCTTTTGCTCTACTTCACCTTTCACAACAATTCCACAAGCTGAAATGCCTCCAACACATGGCACAATAAAAAATGGCTCACCAACAAGCTTTACCTGCTTTACTATCTCATTTACGTCCTGACCGGTTGTGACAAGATAGATTACATTATATCCCAATAGATGTGGTTCTATCTTCAAAGTAAATTTTTCAATCAGCTTTGACTTTAACATTTTATTGATTCTAGATTTTACTGCAACCCCGGAAAGTCCAATCTTTTGTCCGATCTGTCTATCTGATTCCCTACAATTGTTTAATAAACTGCTAAGAATTCTCACATCTAAATTGTCTATTTTGCTAAGTTTCACTACAATTTCATACTAAATAGTAGTTATTATACTTATTTTTGTCTAATATGTTAGCACTATGGTAATAATCCTTTATATATTATACATAAATTAAACATGCATAATGGATTATAGGCTTAACCTAGCCAAGAGAATGCTCTTTAACAAAAGAGGAAGTCTGATTGGAGCCGTACTGGCTGTTTCGATTGGAATTTTAGTAATTAATGTAAATTTTGTAATTTTTCAGGGGATTTATGATGCGATAATACGTGATATGTCAGATTATCGTTTTGGAGACATTTACGTTTACAATGATGAGAGCTCCACTATTGAAAAATCAGATATTGTTTTTATTAATTGGTTTGAACGAATGCCAAATGTTGAGGCAGCAACGCCGAGGTTAGAAGGATCTGCTACAGCAGAAACTAGAATTTTAGGACAGGCACATGAAAAGTTTAACGTACCAGTTCTTGGTGTTGATCCTATTTCTGATATTAGAACATCTCGTATACACGAAACCGTAGGTGAGGGACAGTATGTCTATTCTCGTAATTCAATTGTTGTTGGTGAATCAGTTGCATCTGATCTTGGAGGTTGTTCACAAGATGGATTTTTCATGTCTGGTGGAACTGATCCAACAGTAACAGGGGGTGAAGCCATCAGTGAATGTCAACCAGTTAGGGTTGGCGACAGTGTAAAACTTATCATAACCGATCAGTGGGGTATTGACCAAAAAAAGCGGTTTGTTGTAACTGGAATTTCTGGAACAGCTGGTGGTCAGGGATTTGATAGGAGCGTCATTATCCATATAGATACTTTACGTGACATGTTGGATAGATCAGGTGAATCAAGATCAATTATGGTTAGATTACAAGAATCAACAAACGCCTATGAAGCAGCACAAATTAAAAATCAATTTCTTGCAGCATTTCCAAATGATAATCTAAAAGCAGAAACGATTGAGGAATCTGCGGAATCAACTCTTTCAGGATTCAGATCTGGAATTGCAATGATTAATTTAATTGGTTATTTCGGAATGGGTTCATCCGCATTTGCCATTCTTACTATACAAATGATGTTAGTAAACAGCAAAACAAGGGAAATTGGTATTATGCGAGCCATTGGTGCTAGACGCAAAGACATTTTGATTATTTTTATCATGCAGGGAATGATTATTGGTGCAATGGGTGCAGGTACAGGTACCGCATTAGGACTGGGTTATACTACCTATGCCAAAATAACAAATATGGAATTTCAGGGCAGTTTGGCACTAGAGGTTAACTATAACTGGCAAAAAATTGGTGAGACAGCTTTTCTAGCATTCATTCTGGCTATGATTGCGTCAATATATCCTTCGTATCGTGCTACGAAAAAACAACCAGTGGAGGCGATGAGATCTGTCTGACGTTGCGTTGCAATTAGAAAATTTGACCAAGATCTATGGGGAAGCAGAAACCAAGGTTACGGCACTTGATGATGTTTCATTTTCTGTAAAAAAAGGCGAATTTGTATTGATTGTAGGAAGATCTGGTTCTGGAAAATCTACCTTACTAAACATGATTGGGTTATTGGACAAGCCAACAAGGGGTAGCGTTAGTATAGATGGGTTTGCTACAACCAATCTTACCGATAATGAAATTTCTGCATTTAGGAATAAAAAATTGGGCTTTGTATTTCAGTTTGCTAATCTTTTGGCAGATCTCACAGTATTGGAAAATGTCTTGCTTCCAAGCCAAATACCGTTAGATCCTTCAATTCCTTTTGCTAATGCAAAGAAAATTCTAGAAAAAGTTGGTCTAGAAGATCAATTATACAAAAGAGCGAATAAAATTTCTGGCGGCCAAGCTCAAAGAGCTGCTATCGCACGCGGACTTGTAAACAACCCAACCATAGTTTTGGCAGACGAACCAACTGGAAACTTGGACTCGGTTACTGCTCAAAACATTGTTCAATTAATGAAGAAAATGGCAAAGGAACTAAACCAAACTTTCATTGTAGTCACTCACGAAAGAAGACAATTTGGAGATGTTGATCGAATCATCACTGTCAAGGATGGTCACGTATTTGAAGGCGAACATGTGGAACAGATGGAGGTTACAATATGAATTACAAACTTTTTTTCATTGTAGCAATTTTCTTGTCAGGAACTTGTGTATCCAGTATTGATGCTGAAATCCAAACAGCACCGCAAGGGGTTATAACTAGCTCCGAACGGATAATGGGCGTAAAATTTCTTGATGCTTATTTTGGAACTGCAACAACTAAGATAGAAGTTGCACCAGGAGACAAGAATGTACCGTTAACAGTAACATTGGCTAATATAGGAACTAACGATATTGTCGGTATTAAGGGACAATTGTTTTTGCCAATGGGATTCTCTTCACCAAATGGCACTTACAAGCCAATCTATGCAGATACTAATCAAAAGGCTCTTGCGGGTGCTAATTTCCAACTAACATTCTTCGTAAACATTTCTCCGCAAGCAGATATCAAAACATATCCTGCAACTGTAGAGCTGGATTATTCAAGATTACGAGAATCTGGACTTCATCACGATGCATTTAATTTTGATTTCAGACTAACTGGTGAGAGTGTAATTAATCTTAAAGCTGTTACACCATTTATCACATCAATCACAAATAACAATGTAGTTTTAGAAATTTCGAATCCAGGCTCCTCTAGTTTATCAAATATTGATATAGTTCTCCAAAATACTTCTACAACAACTTCTTCCACAACTACATCCACCACAAATGTAGAGAAAGTAATTTTTGATCAAAATCAGTGGAAAATTGGAAATATTGGACCAAACTCCTCAAAGATATTTTCATTTAACGTGTTTGTTCCGGAAAGTTTGAAAAACGAACCATTACGTATTCCATTAGAAATTACTTATTCGGACGCACATGGAGAACAAAAATCTGTAACTAGGGTTGCAGATCTTTACATTAACGGATTAGTCAACCCATCAATATATGGAGTAAAAGTAATTGAATTGTCAGGAAAGAAAACTATTATTGGCGAGATACTAAACGAAGGAAACTCTGATGGATTATTTGGATTTGTCAAATTACAGCCACGTGGTGATTCAAACATCAAGGAATCATCTCAGTATATCGATGAAATAGAACCTGACTCTCCAGTCCCATTTAACATTCCAATAGAAACTAACGGAATTCTAAGTTTTGGTGAACATGATATTAGGATACTAGTTTCATACAAAGATTCACTGCGTGATGAACATATACTAACATACGATACCACCATAACCATCAAACCATTTGAGGATAACACTGATTATGGTTCTATGATAGGTGGACTGATTTTTCTTGCATTTGTAATTGCAGTAACATACAAACTGTATAGTAAAAATAAGATTCCATTTATCAAAAAAGGACAAATTCCATTCATTCATAAAAAAACAGATTCCTAGGAAATATAGCTAAACAATATAAACAATTAGAGAAATACTCGATCATCAAAATGAAAGAGATCGAAGTTCCAAAGAATCTAAGACAATTCATGATTGAAGGAGCAGAAGAGACCAATCTTGGTGATAAAAAGGGAGCCAGAAAACAATTCCGTTATGGAAATCTACACATTCGTGAATATGATGATAGGTTCACAGTTCATTCAGATAAAATTGATCCTAGAAAAAATCCATTAGGTCATTTGTTAATTGATGCACCAGAAGTTTTGATTGGTCTAGCAGGAGCTGCTATTGGTGGATTAGCAATTGGAGCTTACATTTACAAAATGAAAAAAGACTCTCCAGCCAAAACACCACAATCAATAATATCTGGTTTAGTTGCATCCTTAGCAACAGGTTATGCGTCATACATTATTTCAAAAAAACTAAAAGAGTAACATCTTGGTACTTGTAAGAACAATTCACGTGTTTATCAAACTGGTTCCAGTTATACTAGCTCTAAGAAAAGATCGAATTCTTTGGATCGCACAGGAAGGAAAGGGCATAGACGAAAAGCGATTTAGAAGAAATGCACAAAGAATTCTAAACACATGTATTTCACTAGGTCCTGTTTTTATAAAATTTGGACAATGGCTTTCGTCACGTGCTGACATTCTACCACAACCCTATCTAGAAGAATTATCTAAATTACAAGATAGTGTTCCAGCTGCTCCATTTGATAAAGTAAGACCAATAATTGAGAAAGATATTGGTAAAATTGAAGAGAAGTTTGATGATCTCGACCAAAACTCACTATCTGGCGCATCACTTGGACAAGTACATCGTGCAACAAAGAACGGACAACAAGTCATAGTAAAAATAAAGCGGCCGGGGATTGAAAAGCAAGTAGAAAAAGATCTTAAAGTTTTGATGAAGATAATCCCATTGGCAATGAAGTTTGTTGATCCAAATTTGAGATTCTCAATTATTCCAATAATGAAACAGTTTGCAGACTCGATTCATGAGGAGATGGACTATACTAAAGAATTGGATAATCTAAAAAAAATAAAAAAGAATATGAAGCCATACAATAACGTCATAATTCCAGAAGTTCATGATGATTATTCAACAAAAAATATTCTAACGATGGAATACATTCCAGGAATTAAAATTACCAATATTGAAGCGCTTGACAAAAAGGGAATTGATAGACAACAGTTGGTTATTGACGTGCACAAGGTCTTTTTTACTATGCTTTTGCGACATTCAATATTTCATGCGGATCCACACCCAGGAAACATCTCAGTGAAGGATGACGGATCCCTGATTTTATATGACTTTGGAATGATTGGAAGATTGAATAATGAGACTAGATTGCGTCTTGTGCGACTTTATCTTGCCCTTGTGGAAAAAGATCCTTCAAGAACTGTAAATGCAATGGATGATCTTGGAATGCTTGCACCAGATTTTAATCGAGAAGTAATAGAAAAGGGAATCGACATGTCCATAAAATCAATGTATGGTAAAAAGCCAGACGAGATGGAAGTAGAAGCTTTGATGTCTCTTGCAAATAGAACAATGTCAAAATTTCCATTTAAACTTCCAAAGAATCTCGCACTTTATCTTAGAATGTCAACCATCATAGAGGGAATCTATCATACACATAAGGTTGATTTTAAGTTCATCAAGGTTCTAAGACAAATTCTAGAAGAGGAAAATTTGATCAAGGATGCATACATTGAAGAGATCAAGCATTCATTCAAAAGATTTGCAAAGACACTTGATGATACTCTCACAATTGCACCAGAGATAAAAAAATTCATGGATGAGAATCGCGTTCTACAGCAAAAAAACAAACGTGGTTCGAACACATTACTTTCGGGAAGTATCTTATCTGGCGCCGTATTTTTTGGTTCTGCGTTCCTATTCCAGTCAAACGAAACCATCGGAACGATTGGAATAATTGCATCTGCAGCAATCATGGGAATATTTGTAGCAGTTAGAAATCGTTAATCTAATGAGATTTCTTTTCCCTTCTTTGTAATTGGGATTTTAATTGTTAATACACCATTAACATATTTTGCAGAATTTACTTTTTCTTCTCCTTCTTTCATGATTATTGGTAATCTCATTTTTTTCTCAATTATACGTGGTCTTTGTTTCATTACTATTCTACCATTCACATCATTTTTCTTTTCTGCTTTAATAGATAAGACATTTGAGTTCAATGTAACATTAATGT
>Ga0257109_1000047_pt1 | contig 30223 bp, 27 predicted proteins | sample LP_taG_8_FD_191566 | JGI IMG/M metagenome (GOLD analysis project Ga0257109, IMG submission 191566) | Marine microbial communities from Northeast Subartic Pacific Ocean, Canada - LP_J_2011_P26_2000m | ecosystem: Environmental > Aquatic > Marine > Oceanic | place: Canada: Northeast Subartic... | reverse complement strand
TGATATTTTTTCACCTTCATTAGTCCACCATCCATGAGCAAATACTTTTGTAGGTGGTTTGAGATTAGCTGCCATTAAAAAAGCAGGCCAATAAACTGAGTGGAAACGTAATATATCTTTACCAACTATATGGATACCTGGCCAAAAATTTTTAAAATTTTCGGATTGTTGCTCTGGATAACCTATTGAAGTTAGATAATTGCAAAGAGCATCAATCCATACGTACATTACATGTTTGTTGTTATTGGGTACCGGTATACCCCATTTAAAAGTTGTTCTAGAGATAGATAAATCTCTTAACCCTCCATGAATAAAACTCAAAACCTCATTATAACGAGACTTAGGCTTTATAGAATCAGGGTTGGAAGTATAAAAATCAATTAATTTATCTTGCCATTCTGATAGTTTAAAAAAATAACTTTCCTCTTTAACCCATTCTACTGGAGCCCCGCTAGGGGCAATATAAGTATCATTTTTTTTTATTAATTCATTTTCCATATAGAAAGCTTCATCACGCACAGAATACCAACCTTCGTAATGTGATAAATAAATTTGATTATTTTTTTCTAAAGTGTTCCAAAAATATTGAGCTGCAATTTTATGTCTTTTTTCAGTAGTACAAATAAAATCATTAACTTCACAACCTAAAAAAGATACCAAATTCTTAAAATTTTTTGACATTTTATTAACAAAAATTTGAGGTTCTTCTCCGGCATTCACAGCTGCTTTTTCAACTTTTTGCCCATGTTCATCAGTGCCCGTTAAAAAAAAAACGTTTTTATTTTGTAGTTTTTGAAATCTGGCAAAAATATCACAGGCAATTGTTGTGTACGCATGACCAATATGGGGTTTATCATTTACATAATAAATAGGAGTAGTAATATAAAAATTATTCATGTAATTTTGTTTAAAGGAGTAAAAATATTTAAATTAAAAATATTTTTATCAAGATTATAAGTAAATAAATCATTTTCATTATTGTTTATATATTCTAATATTTCAAAACAAATTAGATTATCGAATGTAGAAGACAACTTTTCAAGAGAATGCAGGATATTTGATCGAAAAAAATTAGAAAAATTACAACCTGCTTTAATTTTTAGAATAGAAATTAAAATAAATTTAATTATAGAAATATAAATTTTAAATTGATCATTTGAATAAGATGAAACACAGGTTGATAAATTAATGACTTTTGTAGATAAAGAGTCCTTTTTAGATAAAATTTCAAGTAAAGTTGAGTATATATCTTTTATGTCTTCAGAAAATAATTCCAAAGCTAAACCAGGAGAACCATTTGAAAGATCAAATAAAAAACTAATTTCTTCCGATTTTAGCTTATCATTATGAAATAAAAGTATTTTATTGAAGCCCTCAAAAGAAGGTTTTTCAAAATTAAATTTTAAACAACGAGATCTTAAAGTAGCTAATAAGCTAGATATTTGATTAGTTATTAAAATAAAATAAGTGTTATATTTTGGTTCTTCTAGAATTTTTAAAAGAGCATTGGCAGCATTAAGATTTAGATCATCGGCAGAATCAATAATTACAAATTTTGGTAAATTGTCAAAAGATGTTTGATATATAAAATTATCTAAACTTCTTACTTGATCAATAGTAATATAATTTTTAAATTTGTTATTTTTATCATCAAATTCTTTTTGAAGATATTTGATGTTAGGATGTGTATTATTGTACATCAAATTAATATGATGATCTTTATTATTGCTGATTATTTCAGAATAAATATTTTTAATTAAAAAAAAGGCAAAAGTTAATTTACCTATTCCCTTTACACCATGGATTATTAAAGAATGGGGTAAGGATTTATTTATATAATTATTAGTTAGTTTATTTACTAAATATTCATTTTCTATCAAAACTTGTGAAATATTTATCATTTTTTAAATATTTAATTCTTTAACAATTTTATCATGAATATGTTCAATAGATGTATCGCCTTTTATTATACAAAATCTTTTGTTATTATTAGACAGTTTTTTATATCCCTTAATAACTTTTGCGTGAAAAGAGGGGTTAATTTTATCATATTTATTACTTATTTTTCTATTTTGTAATCTTTTATTAATTTGTTTAGGTGACAATAAAAATAAAAAAGTCTTTTGAGGTAAAAAATTATCTAAAAATGTTTTGTGCAAAGATATGGTTTTTTGCATACCGTAGTTATTTACAAACCCTTGATATACAAATGTTGAATCAGCAAAACGATCAGAAATAACAATTTTACCAGCTTTAAGGGCTGGTTTAATTACTTTATTGATATGATTTAATCTTGCAGCCATTAATAAAAGGATTTCTTCAGTTGGAGTTATAGATTCTTTTTTATTTAAAATAATTTTCCTTAATTTTTCTGCATTCGTAGTACCTCCAGGTTCACGAGTAACTAAATGAGGAATATTATTTAAATGAAAATATTTAGATAATAATCTTAATTGAGAAGATTTTCCACTAGCTTCAGGACCTTCAAAAGAAATAAATAAATTTCTTTTATAATTCATCTAAACTTGTTCCAAATACCAAGTATTTGATTCCAGCAAATATTCTTGCAAATGGATTAATTTTATCAACATCAATTTCAGCTACTAGTGGTATTACTATTGGTTTCTTACCTGGAACATTAATTGTCATTTCACCTAGTTTATCTCCTTTTTTAAAGGGGGCTGCTATAGGTTTTGTATATTCTATGTTAGTTTCTAATAGCTGCAATTGATCAAATGACAAAATAGAAATAATTTCTTGGTTAGATATAAGATTAACTGTTGATTTATTACCCAGCCATACATCAACATTTTTTATAATCTGCCCCTTACTAATAAGTTTTTTTTGGGACGTTTGTGCAAAAGCCCAATTAATTAAATAAGAAGATTCATTCAATCTAGAACGAGAACTATTAGTCCCATTAATGACAATATTTATACGTCGATTATCACGAAGGGTCGAGGCAGAAATTCCCCAACCAGATTTTCTAGTATAACCTGTTTTTAAACCATCTGTGCCCTGCACTTTTTCTAACAATTTGTTTCTATTTGGTTGTGTAATGTCATTATAGGTAAATTCTTTCAAAGTAAAATAAGTATAAAGATTAGGAAAATTTCTAATTAAAGCAATTGATAAAATTGCTAAATCATGAACAGTTGAATAATGATTCTCCTCTGGCCATCCGGAAGCATTAATGAAATTTGTATTTTCCATACCTAATTTTTTTCCATATACATTCATCAAAGTAGCAAAATCTGATTCTGTTCCACTTAAGCATTCTGCTAAAGCAATAGAAGCATCATTACCTGATTGAATAATAATACCCTTAAGAAGGGCTTCTATTGAAACTTGATCGTCTACTTCTAAGAAAGTTCTTGATCCACCCATTTTATAGGCTTTAGGAGAAATATTACAAATATGCTCAAATGATAAATCAGTATTATTAATACGATCAAAAGCTGCATATACTGTCATAATTTTAGTCATAGAAGCCGGTGCAACTTTTTGGTCAGCATTTTTTTCATATAGGATTTCATTTGTATTAAAATCCATAACAATAGCTTGCTCGGCCTTAGTATCAACTGCCTCAGCAGAAATTGAAAAAATAATAACAATAAAGAATATTATTAAATGCATATGTATATCTATATTTTTTAATTATGACTAAAGTTGGATTATTATAAAATTATATCATTTTTCTTATAACTTCTAGAGATAAAAGTTGTAACTAGATTATTTACATCCTTATTTTCTAAAGGTCCAAGTAAAAGATTGAAATTATTGCCTTCTGTTTGTGTTATAAATATATATTTAATATCAAGAACGGAAGTCAGGTTTTTACTTCAATGTATGAATTAAAACCATAAATTTTTAAATACAAATCTAGATTAGTCACTTCTTCAAAACCCATTGCAATTGGAGAAATCAAGTTATCATTATTCGAATTTTCTGAAATTAAATTATCCTAAAGATTAGATATAGATACATCTTCTGTAGGAGCTGATTTTAGAGTATCATTAAAATTTGTTGCATTCATCGACTGTGTTACAATTTTTATTTGTTTACTGGGATCAGCTATAATTTCAACTTTAACTCTAGCTATTTTACTTTTGTAGAAACGAAGTAATTGAGCTGTTTTACGAGATACTTGAATAATAGATGAATTATTATCATGCCGATCATTAATTTTAATAATTAATGATAATCCGTTTTCAAGATTTGTAATTTTAACAATACTAGGAATAGGTAAAGTTTTATGCCTACCTAGCAATTCTGTAACTTTATTTAAATCGTTATTAACAGTTTTTTTATTGTGGAGTTCTTTGCCATAATAGGTAGCTAACCCAATTTTATTGTATGAATAATTTTCACTTGGAATATATTCAACTCCGTCAATAAAATAGGGATCGCCCACTACATATTTAAGTATATTTAAGCTTGTTGTAACTTTTTTATTTTCTGAAACAATGGTATTTTTTTCTAATATGGTGGTATTTTTTATTGATATGGTGGTATTTTTTTTTGATATGATGGTATTTTTAGTAAAACTTTTCTTGTCTTCAATAAGCTTAATAATTTTATTATCTTTTTGTAATTGACAAGAAATCAACAAAAAAATTATTAATAAATTAATTAATAATTTTATCACTTAAGAGTCCAATTGAAATAGCATAATAAGAACTGCAGTTATAATATAAGATATTTTTATAGTTAGGATAAACTAAGAATATTCTTCCTTTTAATCCATCAGGAGCTATGAGCCGAGCTTCTAAATTTTGTCTAGAAGGAAGTTTATTTCCATTGATATCAAGAAATCCTAATTCACTCCACTCTAGTAAACTTTTGGGAATAGATCTCGATTTAACCGCTCCGCATCCTTTTGGGTTATCTTGTTTTAAATCATCATAAAATGAATCAATATTACTAGGAGGTTGAACTTCCCTTCCCCAAGTACTATGAATTAACCACGGATTTTTATCCAAAGATGTCAAATAATTAGCAGCACTGGCAAAAGCATCTTCATAACTATTCCAAATATCAACACCATTACCATCCCAATCATAACCACTTTCAAGAAAGGTCGTAGGAATCATTTGTGTCATACCTACTGCTCCTCCCCAACTACCTTGAAGTTGATCGCTATCTACTAATTTTTGATCAATAATTTGAAGAGTAGCGAATAATTGTTTTTTATAAAAAGAACTTCTACGTCTGTCAAAGGCGAGTGTTGCCACAGCTTCAATAGTTCTAATCACACCCTGATTCTTACCATAATAACTTTCCATTCCCAGCAAGGCTACTAAAAATCTTGGTTGAATTCCAAAATGATTACCGATTAAGGATAGTTCTTTATGATATTTTTTTAACATATTTTTTCCGCCAATAATTCTTGCTTTGTCAACTCTGTAATAAAGATACTCAGCTAAAGTGATGGTTGATTCAGGTTGACAACGGTCTCTCATAATAATTTTTTTTTGCGGCAAAATTCCCTTTAACTCATTGTTGATTGTTTTTTTTGATATCCCTAAATCTAAAGCTTCTTTTTTTATTTCAGACAACCAATTTTGCCATTCAGCATCAGGGGGCATTTGAGGTTTCTTGCAATCCGCCGCTACCAAATTAAAATTAATTAGAATGCAAAAAAAAAGAAAAATGGAAAAAAATTTTAATTTCATCATATATCTGAAATATCAAAACTATTCGTATTATGGAAATAATAAATAAATATTTATATATTTTGACTTTTTTTTACCTAATATGTAATAAAATGCATCTTTTAAGGAGAGATGGCTGAGCGGTTGAAAGCACCGGTCTTGAAAACCGGCAAGGTGGCAACACCTTCCAGAGTTCGAATCTCTGTCTCTCCGCCATATTTTAATTTATATTATTAATGATTTTTTTTATTAATTCAAATCTGTCTTCGTTTAACTGTCCAAAAAAATCATAGAAAATTTTCTGATCTGGCCTAATGATTATTTGTTTATTATGAGAAAATCCTAATTTTAAAATTTTACCAGGATTCGGTGGTTCATTGTTATGAAAACCTAAAACAATCCCTTTTCTACCAAATTCAACTAAATCAATATTATTACTCCAGCATAATATTTTGAGTTCAATCAATTTAAACAAATTAAAGACAGGTTTTGGAAGAAGCCCAAAACGATCAACTAATTCAATCATTAATTGATCTGAATCTTCTTTTCTTTCTATTGAAGAAATACGTTTATAAATTGACATGCGAAGATCTAAATCATCTATATATTTTTCTGAGATGAATATTTCCTCAGGAATTTTAATAGTTGGTTGATAAGAGTTCTTTTTTGTAATAAACTTTTCTACAGAAATTTTCTGTTTTTGTTTCAATATTTCTTCCTCTAGCATTTGATGGTATAATTCAGCACCAATTTCTCTTATAAAACCGCTCTGTTCTTCCCCGATAATCGAACCTCCTCCTCTCATTTCTAAATCTTGAGATGCCACATTAAATCCAGAGCCTAATTGATCAAAAGAATTAATTAAACTTAGTCGTTTTTTACTGTTATCGGTTAATTCATTTTCATTGTAAGTAAGATAAGCATATCCTCTTTTAGAAGAGCGCCCTACTCTTCCCTTTAATTGGTAAATTCCTGATAAAGAAAACATATTTGAACGATGTACAACAATCGTATTCACATGAGGCAAATCCAGTCCATTCTCAATAATATTAGTACTGATCAGTAAAGGAATCTCTTGATTATAAAATTTAGAAATTCTTGATTCTAATATTTTTGGAGATAGTTGACCATGCGCTACCACATATTTAATATTTGGTAACTTTTCTTGCATAAATTTTTCTAAAAAGGGAATATTTTTTTTTCTGGGAGTAACAAAAAATACTCCGTTTTTTCTTCCGATAATTTCTCTTTTTATTGCCTCAATTATGGTGAACTCATCAAAAGGAGATATAAAAGTCCTTACAGATAAGCGTTCGTAAGGTGCTGTTAATATTAAACTTAAATCCCTAATTCCAGATAAAGACATTGAAAGGGTCCTGGGTATAGGTGTTGCTGATAAGGAAATAACATGTGCTCTAGGTGCTATTTCTTTAAGCTTCTCCTTTTGTTGGGTGCCAAATTTTTGTTCTTCGTCATAAATAATCAAGCCTAGTTTTTTAAAAAAAATTTTATCGCTTAATAAGGCATGTGTACCGACAATAACTTGTGTTGATCCGTTTTTTATTGAATCATATATCTCAAATTTTTCTTTATCAGGCACAAATCTTGATATTTGAGATACTTTTATGCCAAAAGGCATAAATCTTTTTGTAAAATTTTCAAAATGCTGACGTGACAATAAAGTAGTAGGAACAAGAACTATACTTTGTAAATTTGACCTAGCTGCTAAATAAATAGCTCTTATAATAACTTCAGTTTTGCCAAAGGCAACATCTCCAACAATCAATCGATCTGCTGGTATATCTTTTTTAAAATCATTGATAACATCCTCGATTGCACTAAGTTGATCATCTGTTTCAATAAATGGAAATGTACTGACAAATTTATCATAATCTGCAGCTTCAAATTGTATTGAATAAGATTGAGATTGAAATCTTTTAGCAGCTATAGCTATTAATTTTTTGGCTGCATCTTTTATCTTGTTTTTAGCCTCAGCTTTTCTTTTTTGCCAATGTGAATGTCCAAGTTTATCCAGTAATACATTGTGATCTTCGTCATTACTATATTTGGTAATATAATTGAGATTTTCTACAGGCAAAAAAAGTTTTTGATTGTCAGCAAACTCTAGTTCAACACAATCGTGGAAAGAGCTATTAATATCTATTTTTTTGATATCAATAAATCGACATAGGCCATAATCTGAATGAACAAGAACGCTTTCTTTTGTTAATTTGTTAATTTCTTCAAAGAAAATATTTTTATTTTTGATACTTTTTTCTTTGGTTGCAAAATTATAACCAAATAAAGATTTTTCATTTAAGAAAATTAGTTTACCTAATTCAAAAGCATCGTCAATTTCTAAAGTGGTAATGTAGAAATTAATATTTTCTTTAATTTCTTGAAAATTTTTAATATGATTTAAAGAAATATTTAAATTTTCATAAATTATCTTATGCACTCTATCAAGTGAACCTAGGGATCGACAGCAAATGATAATAGTTTTTAATTTGCTATGGATATTAAAAAATTTATCAATAAAATCAAAATCAATTTCTTTTCTAATAGATGATAAATTAGGTATTTTTTTTATGTTAGCTTTTTTTGACTTTTCATCAGTAAACTCAGAAAATTTAATTAAATCATTTTTAGATAAATAATGATTAGTTTCGTTTGAAGAAAGATATAGTTGATCAGGTTTTAAATAAAAATTATCATTTAGTTGTTTTCTTGCTTTGAAAAAATCATTAATATTTTCAATTCTATTCTCTAACAAATCATTAAACTGACTATTCACTATAACTTGACAATCATTTACAAAATTGAAAAAAGTCTCCATTTTTTCCAGAAAAAAAGGTAAAAACTGTTCTCCACCAGGTGGTAAAATTGACTCAGAAAATGAATTATATACTTGGCTTAATCTATAATTAGAAAAAATCTCTCGGAAGTTTTTTCTAAATAATGTTATCGTTTCATCATTAATCAGTAACTCACTTGATGGGTGAATGTATATTTTTTCATTTTCTATTTTTAATAACCGTTTTTGAGTAAGTCGATCAAACTCATATATACTTTCAATATTATTGTCAAAAAAATCTATTCTTAGAGGATTTTTTCGATCAACAATAAAAATATCAACAATTGAACCTCTAATGGCAAAATCAGTTTTTTCTCTTACAACTGAAGTTCTTTGATATCCTAAAGAAATAAGTTGCTGGATAAAATGATTAAAATTTAATTTTTGATTAACAAATATTGTGACATAATTTTTTTTTATGAAAGATTGATCCACTGTACGCTGAATGATTGCATTTACAGAAGATAAAATTATTTTCTTTTGTTTATTAACGGATAATTGATAAAGTGATTTTATACGTTCAGATTGAATTTCTCTCGACGGAGAAACATTGTCATAAGGTATTTGGTCCCATGATCTAAATATTAATATATCTGCTTTGGGTAAAAGCCAGAAAAGTTTAGATTGTAGTGCATATATTTCTCTGTCATCTCGGGCAATGTATAATATAGATTTTTCCTTGTTTACAAAATGTTCTGCAATTATGAATGCTTCACTACCTTTATGAACGGAACCCAGAGTTACTTTATGTCTCATTAATTAATTTATTTATTAAATCTTGATATTTAATTGAAGGTTTCGATTTCTTAGTTAAAAAATTGAAAATTACATTGTCCGAAATTTCATTAAATAAACTTGATAACAGAAGTAATTCTTCCTTGTTTAAATTATCTAATTTATCAATAATTATTCTTTTATATATAATATCTGTTTCTTTTGTTCCTGAATATAATGATCTATATCTTATAATTTTCTTTAAATTTGTAATTTCATCATTCATTATATTGGAACATTAAAGTAATAAGTTGCTGTAAGTTTGTTTTTTTACTAAATAAATACATAATATGCGACCACAAAAGATAAATTCTATATTTTCTCCAATCTCTCAACTTCCTGGTGTTGGGCCAAAGATAGAGGGTTTATTTAATAGAATGGGAATATATCGGTATATTCATTTTTTATGGCACATTCCCTATAATTTAATAAAAAGAGAAAAACATAGAAATATTCATGAAGCCAAAATAAATTCACTAGTCACACTAAAATTAAAAATTTTAGAACACAAACCTTCTCGTTTTAAAAGGCAACCTTACAGAATTCATTGTCTATGTGAAGATACTCCGATTGATATAGTTTATTTTTATGCAAGACATCCAGTTATAAGAAGCACTTTACCTATAGGAAAAGAAAGATATGTATCAGGAAAATTGGAATTTTTTAGAAATAATTTTCAAATAACCCATCCATCACACGTGATTAAAACTGAGCATCTTAATGAAATGAAGGATGTTGAGCCTATTTATGGTTTAACCGCAGGATTATCGCAGAGAATTGTTCTAAAATACATGCAAAAAATACTTACGTCATTACCTGAATTAGAAGAATGGATTGAAGAAAAATATACTAATAAATATTCCTTTCATAGTTGGAAAGAGTCTCTTCTTACAATTCATAATCCAGAAAATATTGAAGATCTGATAAATAATAATATTTTTAGGCGCAGATTGGCTTTTGATGAATTACTTGCCCATCAATTAGCAATAGCAATAATTAGAAATTCAAATCAAAAAAAACGAGGGATTAGTTTTGATTCAAATCAAAAAATTGTTCAAGTATTTATTAAATCACTCCCGTTTCAACTAACTAAATCACAGTTAGATGCTTGGTCGGAAATAAATAATGATCTAAGTTCAGATAATCAAATGGTTCGTCTCTTACAAGGAGATGTGGGATCGGGGAAAACTATAGTTGCTCTTTTAGGAATGATTCAATCAATTTCCTCTGGATATCAAGCAGCTATGATGGTTCCAACCAGTATATTGGCTAATCAACATTTTAAAAACATTTCTAAACTTGTCTCAAGTTTATCTATCAAAGTTTTGATATTAACTGGAAAAGATAAAGGAAAGTTGCGAATTGAAAAAATAGAAAAAATTAAAAACGGAAGCGCTCAAATAATTATAGGGACTCACGCTTTAATCCAAGATGATGTATCTTTTAAATCAATAGGCTTAGTCGTAATAGACGAACAACATCGATTTGGAGTTTTTCAAAGAATGGCTTTTACTTACAAAGGACTTAAACCTTCAATATTAGTTATGAGTGCAACACCAATACCTAGAACTTTATCTCTAGCAGCTTATGGAGACATGGATGAAAGCAGAATCACTGAAAAACCTATTGGAAGGTTACCAATTATTACAACTTCGCTATCAATTTACAAAGAGAATAATTTAATCGAAAGACTAAAGGAGAAGCTAAAAACAAATAATAAAGTTTATTGGATATGCCCTTTAGTAGAAGAATCCGAAGCAATAGACTTAAAAGCAGCAACTATACGATTTGAAAACTTAAAGAATATTTTTAAAAATAAAGTTCTTTTAATTCATGGGCGCCTTCCAGAAAAAGAAAAGGAAGAAATAATGGAAAAATTTCAGAATCAGGATTTTAAAATACTAGTTTCAACTACTGTAATTGAGGTAGGAATAGATATTAAAGAGGCAACCACAATAATAATTGAGCATTCTGAGAGATTTGGATTGGCGCAACTCCACCAACTCAGAGGTCGTGTTGGTAGAAATGATATTCAATCCAATTGTATTTTATTACATAAAGATAACATGGGAGAAAATGCTAAAAAAAGAATAAAAAAGATGAAAGAAACAACTGATGGTTTTGAAATAGCTGAAGAGGATTTAAAAATAAGAGGTCCTGGTGAAGTTTTAGGAAGAAAACAATCAGGATTGCCCTCTTTTAAACTAGCGGACTTAAGTTTTGATGCAGATTTACTTGGAGATGTAAGAGAAAGTGTTTTAAATACAATTTCTTTAGATCCTAAACTTAAAAGTAAAAAAGGGGAGAATTTACGACATCTATTATATTTATTTGAACGTGATGTGGCTATTAAAACTTTAATGGCTGGATAATGACTAAAAATATTTTCTCAAAAGGAATACGATTTCAGTGTCAGGGATCTTCCAATTGTTGCGTGTCTAGAGGTTCATATGGATTTGTATATCTAAGTAAAAAAGATATTTTAAGATTAGCTAAATATACAGATCTATCGATTAAAGATTTTATAAATCTCTATTGTGATAAAACTGATGGGTTTGTTCATTTTAAAGAACGTAGAAAAAATGGAGAATGTCAATTTTTAGAAAAAAAGCGTTGCTCTATTTATGCAGCTCGACCTACTCAATGTAGAACTTGGCCTTTTTGGGATGAAAACATGAAAACAAAAATATGGAATAAAGAAATGCAAACATTTTGTCCCGGCATTGGTAAAGGTGAAATTATTCAACCTTCTCAAATTGAAAAATATATAAATGCAGATAGAAAAAATGAGGATGAGATGATAAATGAGGTGCTAAAAAGTTAATCCCCTGAAGAAACAAACTCCATATCTTTAAATTTTCCAACATACATTTTATTTTTCATTTTTAACAATATCTTTATTGTTGTTCCCTCTAAAACAACTTCCAACAATTGTTCATTTTTTTTTAAAATATCACAAGTTTTTGAAATTCCAGTTGCTATATTCTTAATTTGAGTTTTTTGCATATGCAAGAATGTGATGGCGAGCCCTGGAGGATTCGAACCTCCGACAAACTCCTTAAAAGGGAGCCACTCTACCTGGCTGAGTTAAGGGCCCGTAAACGTTAAAACCTATATAGTTCAAATAATCTTAACGCAAGAAATTATGATCTTGTATTTTTCTCATCTAAAACTTTAATAGTATTGTTAGTTACAAAACTAGATACATCTCCTCCAAGTCTATGCACTTCTTTTACAAGGTTAGATGAAATAAAAGATTTTTGGTCAGATGTCATAAGAAAAATAGTTTCTATTTGAGGATTCAATTGATAATTCATTCCGGTCATCTGAAATTCATATTCAAAATCTGAAACTGCCCGAAGTCCACGAATTATACAAGTTGCTTCGTTAGATTTAGCAAAATCTGTTAACAAACCTTTGACGTTTTTTATGAAGACATTCTCATTATCAGAGATGAGATCTTTTAAGTCGTTTTGAATAATTTCTTTTCTTTCATCAAGAGAAAGTAAAGGTTTTTTATTATCATTATCCGCTATACCAATTATTAAATTATCTACTATTTTTAAAGAACGCCTAATTATATCAAGATGGCCATAAGTTAATGGGTCAAAAGTACCCGGATAAATACCAATTTTGTTTTTCATTTATTGAATTCTATATCTTCAAGTCTTGACACATATACAATTTTATCAGTTTCTGGTATTTTAAAAATAGTGACTCCTTGAGTTGTACGTCCCATAATTCTTATTTGGTTAACTTTAACACGTATTATTTGCCCTTTATCACTAACCATTATTATCTGATCTTTTTCATTAATAACAAAAGAATCAATGACTTTACCATTTTTTTTTGTGGTTTTAATATTCTCGATTCCCTTACCATTAGTACTTTGTATCTTATACTCATAAGCTGAAGATCTCTTTCCATATCCTTTTGTAGTGATGGATAAAAGAAATTGTTCATTATTGTAAAGTTCATTAAAATTTGTATTTTTAATAGATTTATTTTTTCTAGTTTCTGAAGCATATTTTAAGTATTCATTTCTAATATTTATATTTATTAAAGAATGGTTTAAAACAGCTTGAGAAATTAAAAAATTATTTTTTTCAAGTTTAATACCTCTATTGCCTTTAGAATTTAATCCTGAAGTTAATCTTAATTTACCTAAATAAAATCTTAGACATTTGCCATCGGAGGTGGATAATAAAATATCTTGATTATCATTTGCGATTTTAACACTAATTAATTTATCATTATTAATCAATTTAATACTTAACTTACCTGTCCCTCTTAAATCTCTTTTTCCACTTTTAGCAACGTCAATTAATTTATTTTTTCTAATCATGCCTTGTTTAGTTGTAAAAACAACCAAATAGTTGGACCAATCATTTTCATTAACTGGTAGCGGAAGAAATGTGGCTATTTTTTCCCCCTCTGAAAATGGTAAAAGATTAACTATCGGTTTTCCTCTAGCTTTTAAACTTGCTTCAGGAATGTCATATGATTTTAAAGAATATACTTTTCCAAATGAAGAAAATACTAATAATTTTGTATGAGTTGTTGCTAAATGTATCTCTTTTACAAAATCTTCCTCCCGTGTAGACATGCCTGTTTTTCCTTTTCCACCTCTATTTTGAGCGCGGTAATTATCTAAAAGTGAACGTTTAATATAACCGTTATTTGAAATTGTAATGATTATATCTTCTTGTTGAATATAACTAATATCATCTATTTGTTCATACTCCCTATCAATTATTGTACTTCTTCTCGGAGTTGAAAATTCTTTTTTAATTTCATTTAATTCATCTTTAATTACATTTAATAATTTAGAACGAGAATTTAATATTTCTAAATAATTTTTTATTTCTAAAACAATATTTTCTAAATCTTTTTTTATATCCTCTCTTTCTAAACTTGTTAATCTATGGAGTCTTAACTCCAAGATCGCTTTGGCTTGGGTTTCAGTTAAAGAATATGTTTTTTTCTGAAATTTAGTTGTTTGATCTCCAATAAGAGTTATAAAATTAATGTCGGAATCAGAAAGTTTCCATTTTGATTTCATTAATTTCTCTTTCGCTTCTCTAGAATCTTTAGAAGATTTAATTAATTTGATTATTGGGTCAATGCTGTTATTTGCAACAACTAATCCTATTAAAACATGTGCTTTGTTACGAGATTTATTTAAATTAAAAATTATTTTTTTTGTTACAACTTCTTCTCGAAAAACTATAAAGGAAGAAATCATATCTTTTAAATTCATTTGCTCTGGCCTTCCCCCATTGAGCGCTAGCATATTAGAATTAAAAGTTGTTTGAAGAAGAGTGTGTTTGTATAATTGATTGAGAATTACATTTGAGTCAACATCTCTCTTCAATTCAATTACTACCCTAACCCCATTTCTATCAGATTCATCTCGTAAATCAGAAATACCATCAATTATATTAGTGTGAACTGTTTCTGCTATTTTTTCTATAAGTCTTGACTTATTAACTTGGTAAGGCAGTTCATGTAGAATGATAGCTTCTCTATCTTTCTTAAAATTTTCTATTGAAATTTTGGACCTTATTACGCACGCTCCTCTTCCAGTCTGATAAGCTTCTTTTATTCCTTTTATTCCAATTATTTCCCCCCCTGTAGGAAAATCCGGACCTAAAACAAATTTATTTAAATTTTCTATGTCACAACTTGGATTGTCAATACAAAAAAGAGTAGCGTCTATTACTTCTCCTAAATTATGAGGTGGAATATTTGTTGCCATTCCAACGGCAATTCCTGAAGCTCCATTAACTAAAAGATTTGGATACTGGGCAGGAAGAACAGTCGGCTCTTTTGTAGAATCATCATAGTTTGGCTGAAATAAAACTGTCTCCTTATCAAGATCGGCAACAATTTTTTCTGAAATTTTTGCTAATCTTGCTTCAGTATATCTCATAGCAGCAGGTGGATCTCCATCAATAGATCCAAAATTACCTTGTCCATCAATTAATTCTAATCGCATGGAAAAATCTTGCGCCATTCGAACCATAGATTCATAAATTGCAGCATCACCATGAGGATGATATTTTCCCATAACATCTCCTACAATTCTCGCAGATTTTTTATAGGCTTTGTTAAAATTGTATCCTGATTCATTCATGGCATATAAAATCCTTCTATGAACAGGTTTCAATCCATCTCTACAATCAGGAAGAGCCCTTGAAACAATTACAGACATCGCATAATCCAAATATGATTTCTTCATCTCATCTACTATTGAGACACTAGAAATATTATTCAAATCTGGGTTTTTTCCAGGCGCAATTATATTGTCCGTCAAAGATAAATCCTTATTTTCTGGTAAAAAATTAAGTTTTTTTTATAACAAATTTACGAATAGGTAACAATCTATATAAACATATTTATTTATTTAAATTATAATTATATATCAATTAGTTATAATTAAATGTTAATGTATAAAGTTAAAACGGAATGTCATCATCAAGATCCTGAGAATCACTTACTTGAGAATCAAATGAATCTTCTAACTTACTGTCTGAGGAAGAACTGTTTGGTGCTTCTTCGATAGAGGCTGATCCACTATTTCTAGAGTCTAACATGGTTAAAGTGCTATTATATCCCTGTAAAACAACTTCAGTGGTATATTTATCATTGCCGTCTTTATCTTGATATTTGCGGGTAGATAATTCACCCTCAACATAAATTTTAGAGCCTTTTTTTATATACTTTTCAATGACATCAACTAAACCTTCATTAAAAACAACAATATTGTGCCATGAAGTATTTTCTTTTTGTTCCTGAGTACTACGATCTTTCCAACGTTTTGAAGTAGCGATTGAAAATGATGCCATTTTTTTTCCAGATTGCATCGAGCGTATTTCAGGATCTCTTCCAAGGTTACCTAACAAAATTACTTTATTAACACTACCACTCATTTAAAATCCTTATATATAAATATATAACAAGAAATAAGAAATTAGCTAATAAAAATTATCAATGAATCTGGATAAAATTATCATTAAGGGAGCTCGTGAGCACAACTTAAAAAATATTGATCTAGAAATACCTAAAAATAAAATGATTGTAATAACTGGCGTTAGCGGGTCAGGAAAGTCTACTTTAGCTTTTGATACAATTTATTCAGAAGGTCAAAGAAAGTATGTTGAAAGTTTATCAGCATATGCAAGACAATTTCTTCAAATGATGAGCAAACCAGATGTAGATAGTATAGATGGACTCTCTCCTGCTATATCTATTGAACAAAAAACAACTCAAAAAAACCCAAGAAGCACAGTAGGAACAGTAACGGAAATATATGACTATTTGAGAGTTCTTTTTGCTCGTGTTGGTGTTCCTTATTCACCGACAACGGGTTTGCCCATTAAATCCCAAAGTGTAAGTGAAATTACCGACTTGATAATTGCTAATAATAAAAATCTTCGTATATATATTTTATCCCCCATAGTTAGAGATAGAAAAGGTGAATACAAAAAAGAAATTGAAGAAATAAAAAGAAAGGGATTTCAAAGACTAAAGATTGATAATAAAATATATGACATTGACGATATTCCTAAATTAAAAAAAAACTATAAACATAATATTGATATTCTTGTTGATAGACTTGTGATTAAAAAAGAAATTCAACAACGATTATCTGAAAGTATAGAAACTGCATTAAATTTGTCTGATGGATTAATTTATGTTGAAAATATAGATACAAAAAAAATAAATATTTATTCTTCAAAATTTGCCTGCCCTGTGTCAGGTTTTTCAATAGAAGATATTGAACCAAGATTATTTAGTTTTAATGCTCCTCAAGGAGCTTGTGAAGAATGTGATGGATTGGGTATAGAAAAATACTTTGACGACAAAAAAATTATCCCTGATAACTCAAGATCTTTATTGGAAGGAGCTATAAAACCTTGGGAGACAAAGGTTTTTGGCTATCAAAAAAAAATGTTTCTTGAAACAATAGGAAGGATTTTCAGGGAATTTAAAATTAAAACTAAAATTCCTTGGAAAGATATACCTTTAAAAATCCAAAACTTGATCCTATATGGTGACGAAAATAATCAGATTAAATCTTTAACAAAATTTGAAGGAATCATAAACTTTATTGATAGAAAATATAGTGAAACAGAAAGATGGTGGGTGCAATATGAATTGGAAAAATACTTATCCGAAAGAAATTGTGAAGTATGTAGGGGATTTAGACTCAATGAAAAAGCACTAGCTGTAAAAATTAACAATCATCATATAGGGAATGTTACACAGAAATCTATAAAGAAATGTTTAAATTGGTTTAAAAAATTATCTTCTAAACTTGATGCCAATCAATCAAAAATTGCAGAAAGTATAATTAAAGAAATTCATGATAGATTGAATTTTTTAAATAAGGTTGGTCTTGATTACTTATCTTTATCAAGAGCCAGTAAAACACTTTCAGGAGGTGAAAGCCAAAGAATAAGACTTGCAAGTCAAATAGGTTCAGGATTAACAGGAGTTTTATATGTTTTAGATGAACCTACTATTGGATTACATCAAAAAGATAATCAACAACTCATTCAAACTTTATTTAGATTAAGAGATTTAGGTAATACGGTAATTGTTGTAGAACATGATGAAGAAGCTATCAGAAGTGCTGATCACATCGTTGACATAGGAGTAAAGGCCGGTATTCATGGGGGTGAAATAATTGCTGAGGGAAAACTTTTACAAATATTAAAGAATAAAAAAAGTTTAACATCTCAATATTTAAATAAAATTAAACTTATTGAAGTCCCCAAAAAAAGAAGACAAATTGATAAAAACAAAATATTAAAAGTTTATAAAGCTAATACTAATAATTTAGATAATATAACTGTAATTTTCCCTCTAAGCACTTTCACATGCATTACCGGAGTATCAGGAAGTGGAAAATCATCTTTAGTTTTTGATACATTGTATCAACGTTTGGATGAATTTTTTAATAGATCATTAAATAAAGAGGAAAAAAATTATAATGTCATGGGTGTAAAAAATATTGATAAAATAATTGATATAAACCAGTCCCCTATAGGTAGAACTCCAAGATCTAATCCCGCAACATATACAGGTTGTTTTACTCCTATTCGTGATTGGTATTCAGGCTTAAATGAATCAGCAGCCAGAGGATATAAGCCAGGTAGATTTTCATTTAATGTCAAAGGTGGACGATGTGAAAATTGTGAAGGAGATGGAGTTAAAAAAATTGAAATGCATTTTTTGGCGGATGTATATGTAGAGTGTGATACCTGTAAAGGAAAGAGGTATAATAGAGAAACATTAGAAATAAGATACAAAGATAAGTCTATTGCAGACATTTTGAATATGACCGTTGAAGAAGGTTATATCTTCTTTAACAAAATACCAAATATTAAACAAAAATTACAAACACTTATGGATGTTGGTTTAGATTACATAAAGATAGGTCAATCAGCCACCACACTTTCAGGAGGTGAGGCTCAAAGGATTAAGCTTTCTAAAGAACTATCAAAAAGATCAACTGGTAAAACCTTGTATATATTGGATGAACCAACAACAGGTCTACATTTTGAAGATGTGAATAAGTTATTAAAAATCTTGCATACTCTTGTAAATGAAGGAAATACTGTAATAGTCATTGAACATAATTTGGATGTAATCAAAACAGCAGACCATATTATTGATTTAGGACCTTTAGGAGGTGAAAAAGGGGGGAAAATTGTATTTGAAGGTTCTCCAGAAGATATTATAATGGATAAACAAAGCTATACAGGAAAGTATTTAAAAAAATATTTAAATTAAATTGGAGGTTTAAGTGGCAAGTATATTACAATCACTAAACAAAACTATCATTGCAGGAATTATTCTTACTTTAATTCTTTTTTTTATAATTTTTTCAATATGGCCAGAAAGCAATACATGGCTTTCAGATACATATTTTTGGGGAACAGTAGTTTTTCGTTATTTGCATGTTTTATCTGGCATAATGTGGATAGGACTTCTTTGGTACTTTAACTTTGTACAAATTCCAAATATGCCAAATATACCAGATGAACAAAAACCAGCAATTGGCAAAGTAATAGCCCCTGCTGCACTTTTCTGGTTTAGGTGGGCAGCTCTTTCCACAATTATAACAGGTCTAATTGTTGCTTATCTAAGCGGATATGTAAATCAAGCAATGACACTAGGATTAGTTGGAGAAACAGATCCAAAAAGCATAACAATTGGCATTGGTATGTGGTTAGGAATTATAATGGCTTACAATGTTTGGATGATCATATGGCCTAATCAGAAAAAAGCATTAGGAATAATTGATGCAACTCCAGAAGAAAAAGCAAAGAGTGCAAGAACAGCGATGCTGTTATCAAGAACAAATACTTTGCTTTCATTTCCTATGCTCTTAACAATGGTAGGTGCACAAAATTTATATTAATTTATTATCTTCTTCTTGCGGTCTAAACTTGAATATAAGTAAAGTTGGGACCGCAATATATATAGAAGAGTAAGTACCTATAATAACTCCAATAATCATAGCAAAAGCAAAAGGCTTGATTACTTCACCTCCAAAAATATAAAGGCTAAATAAAGCGATTAATGTTGTTAAACTAGTCATAATTGTTCTTGATAATGTGTTATTAATAGAGACATTGAATAATTCTGATAATTCCAATTTTTTATATTTTCTTAGGTTTTCTCTTATGCGATCATAGATAACAACAGAATCGTTTAATGAGTATCCACAAATGGTAAGAATAGCAGCAATACTCGATAAGGAAAAATCAATATTAAATAACGATAAGACACCTAATGTAAAAAGTACATCATGAGAAAGAGCAACAACTGCTCCAAATCCAAATTGCCAATCAAATCTAAGCCAAATATATGTTAAAATAGCTAATAAGGCGAAGCTAATAGCTTGTAACCCTTTCCATAATAGTTCTGAACTAATCGTAGGGCCAACAAATTCAGAACGTCTAAACTCACTAACTTTATCATTAATTAAATTCTTAACCTGATTAACAGTTTCAATACTTTCAACATTAGTTTCATTTTGCAATCTGATAATAATCGTTTCAGAATTACCAAATTCTTGAAGTGAAACATCATTAAAATTTGGTGAAAGAATTCTTCGTAATTCTGCAATATCAGAATTTTTTGTACTAATTTCTATGAGGGTGCCCCCTTTAAAATCAATACCTAAATTTAACCCTTTAAACGATAGTAATAAAACTGAACTTAAAATTAAAATAAGTGAGCTAATAATAAATATTTTTCTATAATCCATAAAAGGATAGTTTGTATCAGCTGGAATAATTTTATTGATACCAAACATTATAAATTAATCTCCTTTTTATTTGAAAAATTGAACCATAAATAAATAAGAAAGTTCGTAAACATAATAGCAGTAAACATAGAAGCCAGAACACCTAAAGATAAAGTTATTGAGAAACCCTTAATTGGCCCAGATCCAAAAACAAATAAAAGGAGTGCTGCAATTAAAGTAGTAATGTTAGCGTCTAAAATAGTTGAAAGCGCTTTATCAAATCCATTTTTTACAGCTTCTAGAGCGCTTGTTGTTTTATTTGCTTCTTCTTTAATTCTTTCAAAAACTAAAACATTAGCATCTACAGCTATACCAATAGTTAGCACAATGCCGGCTATACCAGGCAATGTCAGTGTTGCACCAATGGTACCCAATAATGATACAATAATAAATAAATTGGCCAATAAAGATAAATTAGCGAGCATACCAAACACCCCATAAATTAAAATCATAAATATACATACGCATATCATGCCTATAATTGCTGCAATTTTTCCTGAAGCTATGGAATCAGCTCCCAAACCTGGTCCAACAGATCTTTCTTCAATAATACTTAATGGTGCAGGTAATGCTCCTGCTCTTAATAAGACTGATAAATCAGCTGCTTCTTGGGATGTAAAATTACCGGTAATTATTCCTGAGCCTCCGGTAATAGCTGTATTTATAACAGGGGCAGTGATAACAACACCATCAAGGATAACAGCAAACCTTTTTCCAACATTTTCACTGGTTGCTTTTCCAAACTTTTGAGCTCCTGTCGTATCAAATCGGAAAGAAACGGCATGTCCTTCCTGAGGATCAAAAGATGCTTTTGCATCAACTAAATTTTCTCCTCCCACACGTGATTTTTTTTCTACTAAATATTTTATTTCTGGGTTGTAAAAATCTGCAACAATTATTTTTCCAAAAGGGGCTCTATTTGCCTTTAGGGATATCGTATCTTCATCATCAACCATATGAAAAGTTAACTTAGCTGTAGTGCCTAATAGTTCTTTAATCCTTTCAGGATCTTTGATACCTGGTAGCTGTAGTAAAATTCTTTTTTTGCCAGAGCGCTGAATTAAAGGTTCTTTTGTTCCAGACTCATCAATACGTTTACGTACTATTTCAAGAGACTGCTTTATTGCAGATTCTTTAATATTTTTTTTGAAAATTTCATTAATTACAATTTTCATTGTATTATTATTAATCGTAACATTGACATTGCGATAATTATTCTTAAATTTTTCTCTTATTTCTTCTAATTTATCATTATTAGAAAACCTTAATTGAATTTCATCTTCTTCAGATATTATATTTATTATGTTTGTTTGTAATCCTCTAGCTATTAACTGAATTGAATCACTAATATTATTCAGCTCTTCTTGCAATAGAACTTCAGTTTGAACTTCCAACAATAAATAAGAACCTCCCTGCAAGTCTAAGCCTAAATTTATTTTATTATTAAAAAACCAATTATTAGAATTTTCCTTATAAAGTAATGATGGTAATGTAAAAATTATTGCCAAAGAAATAACTAGAATGACCAACGTGGCTTTCCACAAAGGATAATTTTTCATGTATATTATTTTTTATTACCAAAAATTCCTGAAAGAAAACCGCCTTTGTTTTCTGATTTTGGTGTTGAAGTGCCTGTTTTTGTTTTTTCAGGAACAACATACAAATCTGCAACCATACCTGGAGCAATTTTTATTTCAACACCCTCGGAGATTTCTACTTGTAATTCTCTATTCTCACTCACCTTATTGATACTTCCAATAATACCTCCAGAGGTAATTATTTTGTCTCCCCGACGTAAATTATTAAGCATTTCTCTATGTTGCTTTGCCTTCTTTTGTTGTGGACGAATTAACAAAATATAAAAAACCCCAAAAATTAAAATTAGGGGTAAAAAAGCTCCCATTTGATCCATAAATTTCCTATTATTATTTAATTTGAGGATTTACTTATACTGTGTAAAAGAAAAATGCAATTATAGTTCAGAAGAGATAATCATGGGTTTCATTACATTTTTTTTACTTAAAAAACTGTTAAATAAGGGTAATGCCTTCATATGGAATTCCAAAGAAAAAAATATAAAAGCTATTAAAAAAATTAACACAATAGATCTAAAATTAATTGTAGGGGTAGAAAAACAAAAAAAAATATTACTTAAAAATACAGAAAATTTTGCTATTGGTAATTTTACTAATAACGCATTATTATGGGGTACTCGGGGTAATGGAAAAAGTACATTAATTAAATCAGTTTTTTTAAAACTTTCGCAAAAATATACTTCGCTTAAATTAATTCAGCTTAATAAAAATAATATTTTCGACATTGAAAAAATTTATCCAATTTTAAGTGAATTACCAAATATGAGATTTATAATCTTTATTGATGATCTTTCCTTCGAAAAAATCGATAGTGATTATAAAATAATAAAATCTACTCTTGATGGAAGCATTCAAAATCAACCTACAAATATTGTTTTGTATGTAACTTCAAATCGACGTCATTTAATGCCAAGGGACATGATTGATAATGAAAGATCATCAGCTATACACACAGATGAAAGTGTCGAAGAAAAAATTAGCTTGAGTGATCGTTTTGGTTTATGGATAGGTTTTCATAATTTAAGTCAAGTTGATTATTTAAAAATTGTAAAGTCATACTGTAATTATTATGAAATAAAGTGCGATAAAATTGTAGAAGATAATGCTTTAAAATGGTCATTACAGAGAGGTAATCGTACTGGAAGAACTGCTTGGCAATATATTATACAATTAGCGGCAGAAAAAAACCTAAAGTTGAATTTTTAATTTCATTACTATAAATATAACAGATAAAATTTTAACAAAACTGTTAATAGATTCTTATTCACTTAATTGTTTTTTTTGTGCAGGTATTGAAATTATTCCACTTATAATAATCATAAAAGCACCTAAATATGCTATAAAATTTAGGTATTCATTAAAAAAAATAATGCCTATCAAGGTAGACCATACAATTTGCAAATACACTAAACAAAATACTGAAGCATAATATTTTTGAGAAATTTTAAATGCAAATATACTTAAAAATATTGCTAGATTAATTAATATCGAAGCAAACGTTATTAATAAAAATATTTTTAAATTAATTGTTAAGGGATTTAATATAAATAATATCCAAGATATTAGATGTGTAAAAATACCTCCATATACAAAATATCCTATTGAAGACGTAACAGTATTGTATTTATTTACTATTGTAGTGGTTAGAGTAATAAGTAATGCACTTAATAAAACTAATAGAAAATACATATTAAAACTTTCAAAACCTGGTTGAATAACAAATAAAACTCCGATAAATCCAAAAAACAAAGAAATAATAATATATGTGTTTAACTTTTCTTTTAAAAAAAATATTGCCAATAATATTGCTATCAAAGGAGAGGACATATTTAAAGTTGTATATTCGGGAAGAGTTATATTTTTTAGAGCTATAAATGTAAATAAAGGCATTGGAGCAAACAAAACACCTCTAATTAATGGAATCCAATAATTTGTTGAACGCATTTTATCCTTAAACTGACCTGAAAAAATAAGATAAATAGGAAAAGATATAAAGGCAGGTGTACCATAAAAAATAAAATGATAAAATTGAATATTAATTGAAGATAAAAAATTAATTATAGCATCATTTATAACAAAAAAAATTCCTGCAAATATGATTGCACATGAACTTAATATTATATTTCTTGTCATAAAAAATTAACTCACATTGTATGTAGGGAATTCGTACTTATATTACTTTAAATACAATATATATATTTATGAATTTTAACGAAACAAAAACTTACAGATTAATTATTAAGGGAAAAGTCCAAGGAGTTGGCTTTCGTCATTGGTTTAGTAACTTAGCTATTTCTCTAGGTCTCAATGGATATATTCAAAACAAGGATAGTAAAGATGAAGTTGAGGCTATTATCCAAGGAAAGATGCAGCACATTTTATCTATAGCTGAAAAAGCGAAAACTGGTCCTGAAATGGCATTAGTTGAAGGCGTAATTCCAAGTAACGTCTTTAGCAATGTTACTTATTCTGGTTTTATAGTTAAATTTGAAAATTAGATTTTCTAAAAAGATTTTTTTAATGTGTCGTGCAACATATCAAACATATCATCAACCTGTTCCTTTGTTATGATAAATTGAGGACACAATACTATCGCCGCCCCCAAAGGACGGCAAATCAATCCATTATCAATTGACATATTCGCTACTTTATCTCCCATGTTGAGGTGACCTTCAAAAGGAGTTTTTGTTTCTCTATCCTTTACCATTTCAAGAGCAGCCATTAAACCTATTCCTCTTGTCTCGCCAATATGTTCGTATTCATTAAATTCATTCAACCTTTGAAGAAAATAAGGTGAAATAGATTTAACATTATCAAGCAAACCTTCATTAATAATAACATCAATAGCTTTCAGGGCAATAGCGCATCCAACGGGATGCCCTCCCGATGTAAAACCATGGGGAAATTCTTCTGCTTCCTCTGAAACACTAGTAAAATCATCAGCAAAATCTTTATTTACTATAACTGCACCCATGGGAAAATAACCGGCGGTTAAACACTTTGAAGAAATAATTATATCGGGTTTCAGATTGTAAGTATCACTTCCCCACAAATTTCCTGTACGGCCAAAACCACAGATTACTTCATCGGCAATAAAAGGAATACTATATTTTTTAAGTATAGGCTGGATTAAATCAAAATAACCTTCGGAAGGTGGAATTACACCCCCTGCTCCCATAACAGGTTCTGCAAAAAAACCAGCTATGGTATCTGCATCTTCTTTTAATATTAAGTCTTCTAAATTTTTTGCCATGCGTTTAGAGAAATCTTCTTCAGATTCATTAGGTAATCCAAATTTCCAAAAATGTGGGCAATCAGCATGAATAAAATCTGCTAAAGGCATTCCAAACTCTTCAATATAAGACTTGCCTGTCATTGAACTTGCTCCCAATGTCACTCCATGGTAAGCATTGATCCTCGTAATAATTTTTCTTTTTTTAGGATGGCCTCTTCTTTTATTAAGCATCCAGAGCATTTTTACTGTCGTATCATTTGCTTCGGATCCTGAATTGCAGAAAAACACTTTACCTTCATTAAACGGAGAGACTTCAATTATTTTTTCAGACAATTGAATTGTTTCTTCTGACAACCTACCAAACAAAGAATGGTATCCTCCAAATTTAGCATATTGTTTTTGTGCAACTTCTATAATTCCAGGATGATCAAACCCGGCACATGAATTCCATAAACCAGAGTTTGCATCAAGGTATTTTTTATTATGAATATCATAAACATAAATACCTTTACCGTGAGAAATGATAATGGGACCTCTCTCATTAAGTGATTTCATATCTGTGAAACCATATAAATGAGAGGAGTAATTACTTTTTAACATATGCTGTTTCTTTTTTGTAAATTATGGGCAATTCTTTGCAATTTCTAAAACTTCCTTAACATGATCTTTAACTTTAACTTTATTCCATTGTTTAAATAGTTTTCCCTTACTATCAATCATAAATGTAGATCTATCTATTCCAAAATACTTTTTTCCATACATAGATTTTTCTATCCAGATTCCCAATTTTTCACATACATCTGTCAAATCTGACGCTAAAGAATATTTTAATTTATATTTTTCGGCAAATTTAATATTATTTTCTATTGGATCTTTTGAACATCCAATAATTGTAAAAGCAAGTTTTTGAAATTTGTTAAGATTAGATTGAAATTCATTTACTTCGACAGTACATCCAGGTGTCATAGCTTTAGGATAAAAAAATAAAATAGTTTTAGATGTTATTGCTGAAGATTTTAATACAGATCCATCAATTAAAGAGAGTGTAAAATTTGGTAATTTTTTCATAATAAATTAATTATTAATTTCTTTTAAAAGATCTTCAGTATTGCGTATTCTACAATAACCTTTTATTGCACTTAAAGAGTTATTATGTCTTGACTCTGTATGTGTTGCGCAAGCATCATCTATTAAAGTTATTAAAAAACCTTTATCACATCCATCTCTAACTGCCGTCTCAACACACTGGTCTGTTACAATGCCCATAATCATTAAATATTGTATTGATAAATTTCTTAGAACATATTCTATATTAGTAGAGTTAAAAACGCTTGAAGAAGTTTTAGGAATAATAATTTCATTTTCAAGAGGCTTAAGTTCATCTATTACTTGAGCGCCTTCAGAGTTTTTTGCAATACATAAACCAGATATCTTATAATCTAAGCCGCTATCCCTTCCATCAATAGTAAGAGACTCAATAACTGTGTATATAAGCTCAATTTTATTTTTTCTGCATGCATTAATTAATTCTTGACCATTAGGAATTACTGTATTTGCTATCCTATCCCACATATATCTATCATCTGGTTTATCCAAAATATTTTTTTTGTTGTATTCTGCTTTTTGTAAATCAATTATTAAAAGAGCAGAATGCTCTTTTTCTATCTTCCTTTGACGAAAATCTATATTCCCAGATAATGGAATATTTTTTATTTCACTTTTACTAATCATAATTTATTTTTATTCTGGTAATAATCCCTTATTTTATTTGAAGGAGTTAAACAATAATTTAATTTATCATTATTATAAATTTTATTAAGTATATTAGAAATTAAATTAGACCAAAAATTGATTGATTTATTTTTTAATAACAAATCTTGTCGTATTTCAATTAAAACATGGGGTAGCCCATAACTTTCAGCAAAAAAAGGGATTGTGAAATCTCCTGTCAGATCAAGTTTATATGGTTCATTAATACCTAAAACAATTTTTTTATTCTTTTTAATTTCTTTGGCAAATATTGATGATAACCTTTGGTCATTTCTTTGCAATAATCCAATGTGCCATGGCCTAGATTTTCCAAAATATATTGGTGTAAATGAGTGAATAGATACTAAAATAGGTATTATTTTGTCATTTAATTTTTTTTTTATAATTTTATTAATCTGGTCATGATATGGAAAATAATATTTTTTTGCGCGTAATAATTTTTCTTTTTTACTAACATTTTTATTACCTGGTATTACAATATCTTCACTTTTTATTACAAAGGCTCCTTGAGATTTAAGAGAGCGATTACAATCAACTAATAATCTAGAAAAGCACGAATGAATTAATGGACAATTTATATTTTTTGAAATTTTTTTTGCTACTTTTAAGGCTCCAATGTCCCAACCTATATGCTTATTTACATTAGAAATTTTGAGACCTAAATTTTTATATTTTTTTGGGATATGGTTTGAAGCATGATCACAAAGTATAATTATTTTGCTTAAACTAGTAGGTCTATACACTGAGAAAGCTTCGAAATTTGTTTTCATTAAAACTACGAATCAAGTAATTGAGTTAAAAAACTTCAAAATATCTTTCTCTTTCCCAATTATGAACTGTTGTATCGTATTGACGTAATTCTGTTTCTTTGATTTTTATAAATTCATCAAAAATAATTTCTCCAAGAAATTTTTTAAATAACTTATTCTTCTTTAAATATGACAATGAGTCTTTAAATGTTCTTGGTAAAATTTTTAAGTTATCTGTATCTGTTTTATCAGAAAATTCCCCAGCATCTTCAGTAAAAGCATCTTCTAAATTAAGTTTGTTTTTAATACCTTCTAAACCTGATGCTAGAACGGTATTCACATAAATGTATGGATTATTAGCGTTATCACCGTGTCTTAATTCTATGTGCTTTCTATTTACTTTTCCCGGTATTCTAATAAGTGTAGATCTGTTTTCATTTCCCCAGCAAATATGAGCAGGAGACCATGAGCCTGGAATTATTCTTTTGTATGAATTTATAGAGGCGCAACCGGTAGCAGTAAGTGAATGCGCGTTGTTTAATATACCAGCTACAAAATGAGAGCCTATTTCTGATAACGGAAATTCTTTATTTGCGGAACAACTAATTTCATTATTATTGTTGTCCCATAAGCTTAAATGAATATGCAATCCATTACCTGGCAAATGATCAAAAGGTTTGGGCATGAAAGTTGCAAAATAATTATTATCTCTCATTATACTTTTCACAAAATCTTTAAAATTTAAATAATTATCGATTGATTTAATTACATCGTCATATTCCCACGTGGCCTCATATTGACCTGGTCCATATTCTTTTCCTGCTTGTTCAATATTTATATTAGTCAGTTTCAAGGATTCATATAATTCTTTCCAAAATAAATGTATTTTATCCATCCCTGAAACTGTAAACATCCCATCAAAACTAAAAGGAACAAGGGTTTCATTTTCTTTTGTATATATTGAAAACTCAGGTTCTAAACTTAACTTAATATTGATATTTAACTCTTTGTATTTATTGATTAATTTTTGTAATTTATTTCTTGGGCAACCATCCCAATTATTCCCCTCTTCATCCATCATGTTTGTAAAAAATCTTGCAATGCCGGGGCGGTGTTTTAGTTGAGTATAACTATCAAAGTCAGGATTAGCTAAAAAATCACCCGTATTAGCAAGAAATTTAGCATTTTCAGCATAATGATCATCTAAACCAAAACTAAGATTTGCTTTTGCGAAAACTACACCTTTTGAAATGATTGATCCGATTTTAGAAACTGGGATTAATTTTCCACATAATCTTCCGGAATAATCAATGTAACATATTTGAACTTGTTCAATATTGTTTTTTTTAAATTGTGACTCAAAATTTGCCAATGAACTCATTTAACTAACAAAAAATGATTTAACTTCATTAATATTAACAACATGACAATAAATCATATTAATTATCTCTAATTCATGATTATGTAATGCTTCAGTTGCAGCTGCACAACAATCTTCAACAACAATAACATTAAAACTTTCATCTACAAGACTTCTGACAGTTGAAGAAACACATTGATCAGTAAAAATACCTGTACAAATTATATTTTTAATACCCATATTGTTTAAAATTAATCTTAGATTCGTACCTGTTAAGGCGCTATCTGTAGTTTTCATCATGATAATATCGTCGGATTCAGGTTTTAAATCATCTACAATTTGACCACTTGGGGTATCTTTAGGCAATAACAAATAATTAAAGCCTGGTTTTTTTTGACTTAAAGAACGATCAAGGCCACTTTCTTTATGACAAGCAATTCTTGCAAAAATATTTTCAACATTTTTTTTTCTTAAAAAAGAAATAAGATTTTTTATATTTGGTATTACTAAATCACTCATTCTATTAAAAAAAGGTTGCCATTCATCATTCTCTTCAGGATTTGGTTTTGGCTCTAGATATGTTTTTTGGACATCTATTATTAAGTGAGCAGTTTCTTCAGATTTTAAAACAATATCATCAGGATCTTCCGCATACTTATAATAAAAACTTCTATGACGTTTTTTCCAATTCATATTACTATCATTCCTTTTTAATTATTTTTTTTATTGTATCTCCTATTTCTTTAAATGGAAATAATCCTTTGGGTTTTGTGATTAAAAAAATTATTATAGTAATTGATAATACAATTTCTGTTAAGCCAATAAATTCAAATTTAATGGCATCACTAAATTTTATAACTTTTTCAGTCCAGCGTAAAAACTCATAACCAATTGTAACTAACAAGGCTC
>Ga0257109_1000043_pt1 | contig 30655 bp, 28 predicted proteins | sample LP_taG_8_FD_191566 | JGI IMG/M metagenome (GOLD analysis project Ga0257109, IMG submission 191566) | Marine microbial communities from Northeast Subartic Pacific Ocean, Canada - LP_J_2011_P26_2000m | ecosystem: Environmental > Aquatic > Marine > Oceanic | place: Canada: Northeast Subartic... | reverse complement strand
TCACTAATTTAAATTCGATTTTTCCATATTTGTCATACATTATTCCATTCCATCTTCTCCCATCCTTGTATTCCCCCACATACTTTTCTCCAACCTTATTCGTGTATGTTCCTTGACCATGTTTTTTACCATCCTTCCATTCACCCATATACTTGGTTCCATTTTCCCAAAGGTATAAAACACCCGTTTCCTGTCCAAACAGAGGGGACGAAGTGAGAAGGATTGAGAGGGTGATGAGTAGAAGTTTCATTTTAAAAGTTTTGCCATGTATTAATTTACCCATTTTACTTAAGAATTATTGAATCCCACATCCAGTCTAGATAAGTACCATTCCCATTCTTATTTTACAAGGGACAAGGTGATGTAGCTTGATTAAATTTTTTATATATGATTAAATATATATAAAATCAATTAATAGATTATGTATGAAACAAGTACAATTATCAGACAGACAGAGCAGTTTTATTTTTTACCTCGTCCATCAGGCCAAGGGACGCACTGAAGCAGCACGCCTTGCAGGCTTTGCTGCGCCTCGGCAAAGTGCTTTTACTTTGACGCAATCCCCAAAGATAATAGCTAAAATCCGGCAAGAGAGAAACAAAGTTTACCAAACCGAACTTGCGTCTACGGCTGTGCATACTCTAAAAGAAGTGATGGAGGATACTGATGCACCGGCTAGTGCTAGGATAGCAGCTGCCAGGACCTCGCTGGAGTTAGCTGGAGACATTGGGAAGCATTCACAGTCCCAACGGAACTATGAGCAGAACCTGGCTGAAATGACACCTGTGGAGTTGTCTGCTATTATTGACAGATGGGAAGGTGAAAGAGCAGCAATTGCAAAGGATATTACACCTGTCTGATAAAGGATTATGTACGTTAATGTGCATTATCGTACATATAAAAACAGGGTTTTATTTGCCACTTTCAGATAGGCCACCCCACCCCCCTGCCATACCCCAAAAGGTCCAAACATTTTGATTATGGACTGCGACACAAATTCGCTATAAAACGAATCTTTACTCTGTTCTTTACAAATATTGTTGTGGATGGAGTCTGACTGTGAAGAATTAGTGTGATTTTATAATACCTTTATCTTTCCCAGTTTGTACAATGAAAATGGGGAAGAATTAATAAGCAGTGACACATTTATGTGATGAAAATACGATGGGTTAGGAACTCAAGCAGTTCTCATACATTAAATAAAATTAGGGTTTGACCTTTTTCTAGTTCATAATATAATTTTACCGTTCGGTTGGTTAATTAAATAAAATTTAACATTTCACTCCATTTTTAAACTATGGAATCACAGCTCCACAGTTCGGATTTCTCTGGAAACTCTTCTGAGGACGAAATACAGCGAGAAAAACGTTTTGAAGAACGGATTCATTTTGGAGAGCGTATCGAACCGAAGGACTGGATGCCGGAGCGTTATCGCAGTCAACTCATCCGCATGATTTCTCAGCACGCACACTCCGAGGTAATTGGGATGTATCCTGAGGGAAACTGGATCACTCGTGCTCCCACGCTGCGTAGAAAGCTTGGGTTGCTGGCGAAAGTGCAGGACGAGTGTGGGCATGGACTTTATCTATACTGTGCTGCGGAAACGCTTGGGGTTGACAGGAATGACCTTACTGAGAAGTTGTTATCCGGAAAAGCTAAGTATGCAAGCATCTTCAATTACCCCACATTGAGCTGGGCTGATATCGGGGTAATCGGCTGGTTGGTGGACGGCGCGGCAATTATCAACCAGACTCCGTTGGCGAAATGCTCTTACGGTCCTTACTCCCGTGCGATGATACACATCTGTAAGGAGGAGAGCTTTCATCTAAAACAGGGTTTTGAGATCGTAACAACACTTGCGAAAGGCACTTCGGTGCAGAAAAAAATGGTGCAGGAATCGGTCAATCGCTGGTGGTGGCCTGTACTGATGATGTTCGGTCCGTCTGATAAAGAATCCCCCAACTCTGAGGAACTTATGCGCTGGCGGGTGAAGCTGCACAGTAACGACTCACTGCGCCAACGCTTCGTCAACGGTTCAGTAGCGCAAGCAAAAGCGGTGGAGCTGACGCTGCCTGATCCGGAATTACGTTACAATGAAGAAACAGGAAACTGGGATTTTGGCTCCATCGACTGGGACGAATTCTGGCAGGTTGTCAAGGGACATGGGCCGTGCAACCGTGATCGCATGGGCATGTTCCACAAGAAACATAAAGAGGGACGCTGGGTAAGGGAAGCCGCCCATGCATACGCCTCCAGACATCCAGTAAACTGAGAATAAAAAATGGTAAAAGTCACTTCTACTGAAACTGAAACGCATATGCCTCTTTGGGAAGTTTTTTCTCAGGAAAAAACTGGAAAACCGCATACACATGTCGGCAGTCTCCACGCTCCGGATGCCACAATGGCACTGCAAAATGCGCGTGATTCCTACGCAAGGCGTGGATCGACAAACCTCTGGGTGGTTCCCGCCGAGGCGATTGTCGCCAGCACTCCGGAGGACAGCCCGATGTTCTTCGATTCAGCGGCGGATAAGGTGTATCGACATCCGCAGTTTTACACGATTCCCCGCAGTGTGAAGCTTTGATGGAACTGACTGAAAAATTGAGTGAACAAGTTTTCGACTACTTGTTGCGGCATGCCGATGACAGGCTTGTTTTGGGACACCGGCTATCGGAATGGTGCGGACACGCTCCGATGATGGAGGAAGATTTGGCATTGGCCAACATCGCGCTCGACCTCATCGGACAAGCCACGCTGCTCTATAAACTTGCCGCAGAAACTGAAAATTGCGGACGCACCGAAGACGACCTTGCTTTTCTGCGTGACCCTTCGGAATTCCATAATCTGCAACTCGTTGAGCAGCCCAAAGGCGATTTTGCGTACACGATTGCCAGGCAGTTTCTTTTTGATGCCTATGACGTGCTTTTTCTGGATCAACTGAGTTTGTCAACGCACCCGGAACTTGCCGGAATTGCAGCCAAAGCGCTCAAAGAAGCACAGTACCATCTGCGGCACACTCAGCAGTGGATGATGCGTTTGGGGGATGGAACGGAGGAAAGTCACCGCCGCCTTCAGGACGCCGTGGAAGACATTTGGCGCTTTTCCGGAGAACTTTTCGTTCCGGACAATTTGGACCAGACCCTTGTTGCGGAAAGGATCGGTGTTGACTTGGAGGCACTACGACCGTCGTGGCAGGAAACCGTTTCGGAAACCTTTCGTGAAGCGACACTCGATCTTCCCGGGGAAGAGCAGTATTTTGCATCAGGAAGTCGGGGTGGATACCACACGGAACATTTGGGATTCCTACTGGCAGAAATGCAGGTTTTGCAGCGAACTCATCCCGGAGCAACATGGTGAGTGCCTGGGATTATTTACGCTCTGTTCCGGATCCAGAAATACCGGTGGTGGATGTGGTTTCTATGGGAATTGTGCGTGAAATAGAGGAATCTCCGGAATGCGTTACGGTTACGATTACTCCGACTTATTCCGGATGTCCGGCGATGGCGGAAATCGAAACTAGTATCCGCGAAGCCTTATACGAAGCGGGATATCCACAGGTAGAGATGAAAACCAAAATTGCTCCGGTATGGACGACAGATTGGATCACGGATGAAGCACGAGAGCAATTGAGAACCTACGGCATTGCACCTCCGGAACGCCGCTGTGCTTCCGGAAATGCAAAAAATTCGGTAAACTGTACCTTTTGCGGTTCGGATGAAACACGCCTGAAAAGCGAGTTTGGCAGTACACCCTGTAAAGCGTTGCGTGTTTGCCAAAATTGTCTTCAGCCTTTCGAACATTTCAAGTGCATTTGATGTTGACACACCATATTTTGAAACACTGATGGCAAGGACTCGCTCCAAGAATTATGAAGAAAAACGCGCTTTCATTCTGAAACAGGCAGTGCAGCTTTTTGCGGAACAGGGTTTTGCAAATTCCTCGATCTCACAGTTGGCCGAGCGTTGCGGCGCATCGAAAGCATGGTTCTACCACTACTTTAACAGCAAGGATGCAGTTCTCTTCGAAATTTTTAATGAATACACACAGCGTCTTGTGAATGTAGTCCGTGATGTGCGCAAATTGGAACTGGAACCGGAAGCGCAGTTTATGGAGTTTCTGCAGCGCTTTATGCGGATATACGAATCGGCACAGACGACTCACTTCGTGCTGCTCTATGACCTCAACCGACTTGGACGGGAACAATACGAAATCATCGCTTCACGGGAACGCACAGTGGTCAACGAACTTGCCGCCATACTCGATGCGCTGAGTCCGGATTTGCTGAAGCATAAACCGGAATTACGCAAACCGCTTGCAATGACACTTATGGGCATGATCAACTGGACGTTCACTTGGCTTCGCAAGGATGGTCAGGTAAGTTACGAAAAATTCGCAGAACTTACTGCACAGGTGTTTCTGCATGGAATCACAGGACTTAATAAAACTTCAGGGAAATAATTTTCCGGAAGTATTTTGTCCAGATCAAAAAGAATCAAACGAATTGTGAAATTATAGTGAAATGACCTTTGAAACAATTGAATACCGTGAGGACGCAGGGTACGTTGAAATAACTCTAAACCGCCCGGATTCCCTCAATTCTTTTACCCCAAACATGCACGAAGAACTGCGTGAAGCGATGACACGGATTGAGCAGAATCCTGAAATCAGGGCTGTGATTTTCACTGGTGCGGGACGTGCTTTCTGCACTGGAGAAGACTTGGGTGCATACAGCAACATCAGCATTGTTCCGGAATTGGGTGAAACTGTTGACAAGAATTATAACGCACTCATCAGACGAATACGTGCTCTTTCAATACCGGTAATCATGGCTATCAATGGTGTTGCAGCAGGAGCTGGGGCAAATCTTGCTTTTTCCGGAGATCTGCTGCTCGCTGCAAAATCTGCTAAATTCATACAGGCTTTTTGCAAAATCGGTCTCATTCCGGACAGCGGTGGAACTTATTTCCTGCCGCGCCTGATCGGGGAAGCGAAAGCAAAAGCGCTGGCTATCACCGGCGAATCGATTGACGCCGAAACTGCAGAACGCTGGGGGCTAATCTGGAAAGTTGTGGAGGATACAGACCTGCTTTTGGAAGCCCGCAAATACGCCGCGCATTTAGCAACCCAACCAACTAAGGCACTTGGTGCTGTCAAGCAGATGCTGCAAAATTCTTTTGCCAACAGTCTTGACACTCAACTCGATTTGGAGCGTGACACTCAAAACGAATTAGGGCATTCTGAAGATTTTCGGGAAGGCGTGTCTGCATTTTTTGAAAAGCGCAATCCGGTGTTCAAGGGGCGGTGATGAAAGATTTTGAGGACACACAAGCTCTTGCTGATGCGACGGCAAAGTCGATGTACGATCTGGACAGTACCGCAAAGCACATGGGAATGAATATAAAATCGATGCGACCGGGCGGCTGTGTCCTGACCCTGCGGGTAGAGGACTGGATGATCAACGGTCACGGCATTTGCCACGGCGGGATCATTTTCACTTTGGCGGATACCGCATTTGCCTATGCCTGTAATTCCCACAACCAACGGGTGGTTGCGCTGCACTGCAGCATCACTTTTCTTGCTCCGGGAAAAAGCGGAGAAACACTAAAAGCGACCGCCAAAGAAACTGCGAGAAACGGACGCAACGGCATTTATGACATAGAGGTTCAGAACGAAGTAGGAGACACCATTGCTCACTTCCGTGGTAATTCACGGACCATTTCCGGAACCGTACTTGAAAACTCGGGCTCTCCAAAATAAACCGAAAGAGATTCAAAATGAACCACAATTCGATAAACCTGCATCCCATTGAAACCGCGAGTAAGGACGAGTTGCAGTCTCTGCAGTTGGAGCGGATGCAGTGGACGCTTAGATGTGCTTACGAAAATGTTCCACATTACCGGAAGGCCTTTGATGATGCCGGATTGCATCCGGACGATTGTTTGTCGCTGGCGGATTTGGCAAAGTTTCCGTTCACGAACAAGCAGGACCTGCGGGCGAACTATCCTTTCGGTATGTTCGCTGTGCCAAGAGAAGAAGTGCTGCGTATTCACGCCTCCAGCGGAACGACCGGCAAGCCGACTGTAGTCGGTTACACGCAAAAAGACGTGGACACCTGGGCTGAGGTTTGTGCCCGTTCGATTTGGGCCTCCGGAGGACGACCGGGGGATGTGGTTCACGTGGCCTACGGTTACGGCCTTTTCACTGGAGGACTTGGGGCGCATTACGGTGCGGAAAAGCTGGGCTGTACAGTTATTCCCGTTTCCGGTGGTATGACCGAACGGCAGGTGCAGTTGATTCAGGATTTTGAACCAAAAGTGATTATGGTTACACCATCTTATCTGCTGGTGCTGGCCGATGAATTTGCCAAACAGGGACTTTGCCCACGCAAATCGAGCCTGCAAGTGGGAATCTTCGGGGCAGAACCATGGACTCATAAAATGCGAAGTGAGATCGAACAGCTTTTCGACATGGATGCAGTGGACATCTACGGGCTTTCCGAGATAATCGGTCCCGGAGTCGCCAACGAGTGTGTCCGCGAGAAAGACGGACTTTATGTTTGGGAGGATCACTTTTACCCGGAGGTAATTGATCCTGAAACCGGAGATGTTCTGTTGGACGGTGAAAAAGGTGAACTGGTGTTCACTTCACTGACAAAGGAGGCGTTTCCGGTGATTCGCTATCGTACTCGCGACCTCACACGGCTGCAGCCCGGCGGAAACCGCATCATGCGCCGCATGGAAAAGGTCACGGGTCGCTCTGATGATATGATGATTATTCGTGGCGTGAACGTTTTTCCGACGCAGATTGAGGAAATTTTATTGGAAGATTCGGTACTCTCTCCAAATTACCAAATCGAACTCACACGTGAAGATCGTCTGGATTTGATGACGCTGCTGATCGAACCCAAAGAATCAGGATTGAGCGATTCTGTGCTTCAGGAAAGCTCCGGACGTCTCAGCCAACAGGTTAAGAACCGTATCGGCGTCAGTGTGAAGGTACAAATGATGGCGGTGGGCGGAGTGGAACGTTCGATGGGCAAGGCCCGACGGATTGTGGACAAACGAACAAAAGATTAAATCATGACACAAAAATTCAAAAGCTACGCCTTAGAAAAATGGGTGGAAGGCGAAGGAACGGGACAAGTTGTGAAGCACGCCGTCACCGGAGAGTTGCTCGGGGAGGTCACAAGCCGGGGACTGGATTTTCAGGCGATGCTCGATCATGCCCGTAACACAGGCGGCCCGACACTCCGCAGCATGACATTTCATGAGCGGGCACTGCTGCTCAAAGACATGGCGAAGTACCTGATAAGCCGCAAGGAAGAATTCTACACACTTTCCACTGCAACCGGAGCAACCAAAGCAGATTCGTGGGTGGACATCGAGGGCGGCATTGCAACCTTCTTCTCGTACTCCGGAATCGGTCGCCGCGAGTTTCCCAACGAGACTTTTCATGTGGAAACCGATGTTTCGCCGCTTTCCAAGTCCGGAAGTTTTATCGGACGACACATCTGCACTCCGCTTGAGGGTGCAGCGGTTCATATCAATGCCTTCAATTTTCCATGCTGGGGAATGCTGGAAAAGCTGGCAACCACCTTTCTCGCAGGAATGCCCGCCATCATCAAACCCGCGAGTCAGACGAGTTACCTCACTGAAAAAATGGTTGCAGTGATGATCGAATCTGGTTTGCTTCCAGAAGGTGCATTGCAGCTGATTTGCGGGTCTGTTGGCGATTTGTTTGACAATTTGGAAAGTCAGGATGTGGTCACGTTCACGGGATCAGCAACCACAGGACGCAAACTTAAGAGCCACCCCAACATTATCAAACAGGCAATCCGCTTCAACATGGAAGCTGACTCGCTCAACTGCATTATTCTCGGCTCGGACGTAACTGTGGAGATGGAGGAATTTACGATTTTCATCAAGGAAATCGTGCGTGAAATGACGGCCAAGGCCGGGCAGAAATGCACCGCCATCCGCCGCACGATTGTTCCGGAGGGCATGACGCAATCCGTAATCGACGCGCTCAAGCAGCGACTGGAAACGGTGCGTGTCGGTCAACCGGAAGCAGAAGGTGTACGCATGGGACCGTTGGCTGGACTGGATCAAGTTAAGGAAGTCCGTGAGCGTGTGGACGAACTTCGCCAAAATGCCGAACTGGTTTTCGGCGAGCGTGAAGAATTCGAAGTTGTGGACGCAGACCGCAACAAAGGCGCGTTTTACGAACCGACCCTGCTTTACTGTGCTGAACCGTTACATACCGATTCAGTTCACGAAATCGAAGCCTTTGGTCCGGTCAACACCGTGATGCCCTATACCGATCTGGACGAAGCGATTCAACTTTCGGCCAAAGGCGGAGGAAGTTTGGTTGGTTCGGTGGTTACGGCAAATGATACTATTGCACGCAAGCTTGTGCTCGGCATCGCTCCGCACCATGGGCGGGTACTGGTTTTAAACCGTGAAAGCGCCCCGGAATCCACCGGACACGGTTCACCGATGCCGACCCTCGTTCACGGTGGCCCCGGACGCGCCGGAGGCGGTGAGGAAATGGGCGGAGTCAGAGGCGTACTGCATTACATGCAGCGTACTGCGCTTCAGGGTTCACCGACAACTTTGAAGAACATCACCGGTGAGTGGACCAGAGGGGCAGAGCAGACGCTGGATAAAGTGCATCCTTTCCGCAAGTATTTTGAAGAGCTGGAAATCGGCGAAACACTGGTGACGCACCGCCGCACGGTCACGGAAGCGGATGTAGTAAATTTTGCGGCACTGAGCGGTGACTGGTTTTACGCACACGTTGATGAAGTCGCCGTACAGGAATCGCCTGTGTTCGAACGTCGAGTCGCGCATGGCTACTTCGTACTTTCCGCCGCCGCGGGTTTGTTTGTAGATCCGGCACCGGGACCGGTGCTGGCGAATTACGGCTTGGAGAATTTGCGTTTCACCCAGCCGGTTTATATTGGTGACACGATTCAAGCCAAACTCACCTGCAAAACCAAGGCTCCCAAAGCACCGCGTGAAGGTGAGGTGCTGCAGGGTGTGGTGTCGTGGGCTGTGGAAGTGATTAATCAGATGGATGAAACGGTGGCTGTGTACACGATTCTTACTCTCGTGGCGCAAAAAACTGATGACAATGAAAAAACTACTAGTTTTATGGGTAATTTTCAAAACAATATTTCCTGAACCTTAACTTCTTGAAGCTGTATTTTCTCGTGACTTATTTGATTGCATTCAGATTTTACTGATCTCAAAACGATTTTATAACTGGATTGATCAGCTAACAAAAAGCTCGTTGGAATTATTAGTTGTGTTGATTGGTTTTTTCGTGTCATACAGGAGGTTCCAGCTACAGAATTTCGAGAATATTGACTGATGGCGTAGGCTTGACAACATTAGATTCTGAGTCTCATTTTAAATATCAGACGATAAAACACTGCAAGTATCATTATGAATAAACATTCTTCCATAGCAAAGAATTTACGTGAATAACAAAATAATTATTTTTCAGGCAAAGACCATCATAACGATGAATTCATATTTGCCTGAAGCTACCCATGTGGCAGTTCGGGATGGGAAAATTCTTGGTGTCGGCTCTCTTGAGGATTTGCAAAAATGGGGAGAGTTTGAGTTGAATCAGCAATTTGCGGACAAGGTATTGATGCCGGGGTTCGTCGAGGGGCACTGCCATGCTCCGGAGGGACAGATTTGGGACCACACCTACCTTGGCTTCTTCGGACGCCGTGACCCGGAGGGCAATTGGCACTCCGAACTCAAGAACATGGACGAGGTGCTGGAACGGCTCCGGGAGGAGGACCGGAGCATGGAAGATCCGGAGGCACCGTTGTTTGCCTGGGGTTTCGATCCGATCTACTACCACTCCGAACGCATGGCCGTGAAGCACCTGGATTCGGTCTCCACGAGCCGCATCATCATCATCATGCACGCCAGTGGACACCTAATCAATGTCAACAGCCTCGTGCTGGAGCGAGCCGGGATTGACGCCTCAACTGAAGTTCAGGGTGTCTTCAAAGACGAGGACGGCAATCCCACTGGCGAGTTGATCTCAATGGCCACCCGCTACATGATCCAGAAAGTCGCTGGGACTCCCTTCTTCAACTCGATGGACGCTCGAGGGCTTCGTCGCTTCGCCACTGCCGCATGTAATGTGGGCGTGACCACCGCCACCGACTTGGCAGCAAGGTTTGACGAAGTAACCCTTCAGGCATATAGGGAGGTAACGGCAAAGGATGACTATCGCCTTCGCATCGCTCCGGCCATGCGCATTCAGGAAGTACCGATTCCGGAGGGCATAGCCCAGGTGCGCGAATTGAATGGGACCAATTCCGATAAGCTCCATTTCGGCCTCTGCAAGATCATTGCGGACGGCTCGATTCAAGGCTTCACGGCACGACTGAAGTGGCCTGGCTATTACAATGGTAGTCCGGAGGGGGCGTGGTATTTGCCTCCGGAGACGCTGAAAAAGATAATCGACGCCTACCACGCCGAAGGCATGCATCTGCACATCCACACCAACGGTGACGAGGCGACAGAAGTGACCATCGGTGCACTCGAAGCCGCGCTGACCCGCAATCCGCGAGCGGATCACCGTCACACCTTGCAGCACTGCCAGATGGCCGAGGAGGCGCACTTTCGGAGCATGGCCAAGCTGGGGATTTGCGCAAACCTCTTCTCCAACCACCTTTTCTACTGGGGCGATCAGCACTTGGAACTCACGATGGGACCGGATCGTGCCGCCCGCATGAACGCGACGGCGACCGCAAAACGGCATGGCATTCACTTTGGAATCCATTCCGATGCGCCTGTCACGCCGCTGGGACCGCTCTTCACGGCATGGTGCGCGGTCAACCGCAAGACCGCGTCCGGACGTACTCTTGGAGAACAAGAGAAAATTTCAGTGGCAGACGCGCTCCATGCCGTCACCATCGGAGCGGCCTACACGCTCAAGCTCGACCACCTTGTCGGCAGCATCGAATCCGGAAAATTCGCCGACTTCGCCGTGTTGGAGGATAATCCTTACGAAGTTGCACCGGAAAACCTAAAGGATGTTCAGGTCTGGGGCACCGTGGTCGGCGGAATGCCTTTTCAGGGGTTGTAAACAATATTTGGAAATGAAATGACAGAAACCACCAATCCACCTGTCCCCTTCACCGTTATCGGAGGCTTTCTCGGTGCTGGGAAGACAACCCTGCTGAACAATCTACTCGGTGAGCCGTCCGGAGTGCGCTACGCGGTTTTGGTCAATGATTTTGGGGAGTTGAATATTGACGAGTCACTCATCCGTGCCCATGATGGAGAGACACTTTCGCTGACTAACGGTTGTGTGTGCTGCAGTATCTCCGATGATTTCATTTCCACTATCATCAATTTGGTGCAGAGAGCGGAGGAATTTGATCAAATTGTGGTAGAAGCCAGCGGTGTCTCAGAGCCGGCAAGCATTATGGATATTGCCCGCCTCGATCCTGATTTAATTCCCAACGGCACAATCGTACTTGTGGATGCAGCAGAGGTTCGCAGTCATTTTGAGGACCGCTATGTAGGAAGCGTGGTAATGGAACAGTTGAAAACTGCTGACTTGCTGATTGTCAACAAAACAGATTTGGTGGAAGAAGAAGAACTTTTCAGACTGGAAACCTGGCTTGAAGAGGTTGCGCCATCTGTGGCCCGCCTGAAAACCTCTGGAGCTAAAGTCGCGCTGCCAGTGATTTTTGGGGAACTCCGTAACTCGGAATCTATCAGTAGCCTTTCTTCACAAAACGTACATACACATTTTAGCAGCATCTCTCTTCAGGCTTCAATTCCTGCAGAACGAGCCGCTTTTGAGCATTGGAAAAACCAACTTCCTTCCAGCGTTATTCGGGGGAAAGGTATAATCCGTTTCAAGAACAATCCGGAAACCGTATGGATTTGGCAGAAGGTGGGCAGGAGCGAAACCTTAAAACAGATGAAATCAATCAAATTTTCTGGAATCTCCAAAGTCTTGTTAATAGGTACGGTGGAGATGCCTTCCGTTTCGCAAATTGGGTATCCGGAAGGATTCACTCTCCCTTATTGACACCTGTCAATTTTTCAGAAATTTCACGAACGCAAATCATTGCCAGCGAAATCACTAGCTGGAAATAAATTTATACCAAATGACAGGACACCCGATGTCCAGTTTCTATCTTTCGGAGCACAGGATTTTCGATTTTGCACCTTTCCTCCGCAAGGTGACAACGTGAGGCAAAACGGCATCCCGGAGGAGGATCGACTGGACTTGGAGGTTCACCGTAAATACCCAGTTTTCTGTCTCTGGGGTGATTTGGGTCTGCCGAAGGAACTGAGGCGAGTAAGCCTTTAGTGTAGGGATGCAGTGGATTTCGGAACAGAGAAATCCGGTCGGTATGCTCCACAATTTGTCCAGCGTACATCACCGCGATTTCGTCACACATGTGCTGCACAACTCCTAAATCATGGGAAATGAAAAGGTAAGACAATCCCATTTCCTGCTGAAGACGGCGCAGTAAATTCAGAATTTGCGCCTGCACCGCCACATCCAGCGCGGAAACCGGTTCATCGCAAATGATTAAGTCCGGATGGGTGGCAAGCGCCCGTGCTATGCCCAGGCGCTGACGTTGACCGCCGGAAAATTGATGCGGGAATAAATGCTCCTGCTCAACGCTCAAACCAACCAGTCCAAACAATTCAGAAACACGATTTTTGCGTTCGGTTTTTGTTCCCACATTTAACCAGTCTAACGCTTCCCCCACAATTTTTCCGGCACGCCATCTTGGATTCAATGCTGAATATGGATCTTGAAATATAAGTTGCAGGTGGTTCCTATGGTTACGAAGGGCCTCCCCACGAAGTTCAAGAAACTCAGTCCCTTTCACTTTCACAGAACCACTGTTTGCAGGTACCAACCTTGTTACTGCCAGTGCGGTTGTGGATTTACCGGAACCCGATTCTCCAACCAGACCCAGGGTTTTCCCTTTCTGAAGTTGGAAGGAAACCCCATCTACTGCGTGAATATAACTCAGAGGAGCAAAAGGACGTTTACCCTTCATTGAGAAATGCACTACCAGATCTCTAACTTCCAGGACAAGAGGAGTGTCATTCATGGCAGAACCGCTCCGTTTTTCAGGTTTTCCAACCAACATATCGACCGGTGTTCTGGTGAATGTATCCTTTCAGGAGGAAGATTATTGTGGCAGCGTGCATCGGCAAATTGGCAGCGAGGAGCAAACAAACAGGCTTCTTTCCCAAATTCCCTCATTGGAGGAACCATCCCCGGTATTTCCAAAAGATCGTGCCGTTCCGGAGAAGTGATATCGATGAGATGTGGAACACAGGCAATTAATCCCTGGGTGTATGGATGCTGCGGGTTGGTGAGAATTTCCTTGACCGTTCCTTCCTCGATTTTGCGTCCGGCGTACATCACAACCACCCGTTCAGCCATTTCAGCCACTGAACCCATGTCGTGTGTTATCAAAATGATAGCCGCTTCGGTTTCCTTTCCAACCGCCAGCATCAAATCAAATATCTGTGCCTGGACTGTGACATCCAGGGCCGTGGTGGGTTCGTCAGCAATCAAGATTTTTGGACGACAGGCAAGTGCCATAGCAATCATGACGCGTTGGCGCATGCCACCGGACAACTGATGGGGATAGTCGTTAATCCTCCGTGTCGGCAGAGGAATCTTAACCGCATCCAGCATTTCAATGGACTTTGACTTTGCTTGATGGCGCGTCAGGCCCTGGTGTCGTCGCAGGGTTTCGCCAATCTGATCACCTACGGTAAAAACTGGATTGAGCGAGGTCATGGGTTCCTGAAACACCATAGAGATGTCGTTGCCCCGAACTGCTCGCATTCGGGTATCGGTTGCTTGCAGCAGGTTTTCACCCTGCAGACTGATGGAACCGGCAGCGACTCGTCCAGGGGGTGATGGGATCAGCCCCATGATAGCCAGTGCTGTCATGCTTTTGCCACAGCCAGATTCGCCGACCAGGCTTAGCGTTTCACCCGGTGCTAAATCAAATGAGAGGTCATCGATGACAGGAACCGTGCCATCGCGGGTAGTGAACTCGACGGTGAGATTTTTGACAGATAGGAGTGGCGTCATACTAGCCTCAGCGGTTTCTGAGTTTGGGGTTCAACGCATCGTTCAGTCCGTCGCCGATTAGAGAGATCGACAGGACAGTCAGGAAAATCGCAAGCCCCGGATACATGATAGTGAAGCCATGCAGAAGGATGTAAGGCCTATTATTGCCCATGATTGCCCCCCAACTCATCACGTTGGCGTCGCTGAGGCCAAGGAAGCTCAAGCCCGCTTCGAAGAGAACCGCAAAACCAATCAGCAGTGCCGCATTCACCACGATTGGCGGAAGCGCGTTTGGGAGTATGACGCGGAAAATGAGGTTGGCATTGCTCGCACCTCCAGAACGTGCCGCTGTTACGTACTCTAGTTCCCGGATTTTCAGAAACTCTGCCCGCGTGATCCGCGCCACACCAGTCCAACTGACGATACCGATGGCAAATGTGATCATGGGGAGCGAAGCACCAAACAAAGCCACCAGGACCATCGAGAACAGTAGCGTCGGCAGAACCTGAAAGAACTCGGTGATTCTCATCAATATTTCTTCAACCCAGCCACGGTAGAAACCCGAAAGCGCCCCGAAAGTAATACCTATAAAAACACTCAACAGTGCGGCCGCACAGCCCACCGCGAGGGTCGCCCTTCCTCCGTGAATGATCTGGGCCAGGAGATCACGCCCCAGATAATCGGTCCCCAGTAGAAACCCATTGACCCCAGGAGGACTGAACGGCGACCAGACCATTTCAAACGGGTCAGTTGGATAGAGCCAGGGCCCAGCCAGGGAAACCACGACGATGATAAGGAAAATTGCCAGTCCGCTTAGAGCGGCCCGGTTTCCTGCAAACATCCGAGAAGTTTCTATCAAGGGGTGCTCTACACGAACAGATGTAGGTTCGAGCGTTTTCTGCGGAATTGAATAATCTGTCACGGATTACATCTCTTGGGTTTGAGAGGTCTTGATCCGCGGGTCAATAATGCGATAGACCATGTCTGTTAGAAGGTTGGCAACAACCACAACCAGTGACGAGAAGAACAGTATTCCAAGAATCGTTGGTGTGTCGCGGGCAACGATGGCCTGAACCGCAAGCGTTCCAAGTCCAGGCCAACTGAAAACCGTTTCTACCAGCACTGCACCCGATACGATACCAGAGAATACCAGGCCGGCCGTGGTGACGACCGGTAGTAGGGCATTCCGCAGGGCATGTTTGAAAACCACCTGAAATTCAGAAAGCCCCTTGGCCCGTGCAGTACGAACGTAGTCTGATCCCAGAACGTCCAGCATGCTGGCCCGCGCCAAGCGACTGTAAAGTGCGATAAAAATTGAAGCGAGCGTCAACATGGGTAACACCAGGTGATGTAATACATCGGTCATGTACGCGAACCCTGTTCTTTCAACTGTAACGTCCACCATGTTGCCGATCGGAAATAAAGGGATCATCGATGCGAACAAGATGATGAGCATGATGCCCGTCCAAAATACCGGTGCTGCATAGCCCACGAGGGAAAGGATAGTGACGAAATGACTGGCAAGCCCGTTCGGGTTTCGAGCCGCTATCACACCTAATACTACGCCAACCGATATCGAGACAACTTGGGCGCTGATAATAAGCAGTAGTGTTGCCGGAAGTTTTTCAAGAATCAGCGTGGTAACAGGTTGGTTGTAATAAAAAGAGTAGCCTAAATCGAGTTGGACAACGCTGTAGAAATATTTCAACATTTGTTGCCACAACGGAAGGTCGAGTCCGTAATCTTTGCGAATCTGGGCCATCACTTCGGCATCCAGTCCACCTGCGTCCTGTGCGATGGTGTCTGCAACATCGCCGGGTGCCAGGTGCATCAACAGAAAATTCAGTACCAAGACTGCAAGCAGCAATCCAAAGCCTAACCCAAATCGCCTTAGAGTAATGACTAAAAACTGCATAACGCCTTTAAGAATGAAGTCCTGAACCCGAAACAGAAATGCCTGCTGCTAGGCAGCAGGCATTTCAAGAACCGCATTAGATCCCGCCGAGGATCAATTCTTCAAATAGACCTCGTCCAGCGGTGAGCACGTACCCCAGATCGTCGCCGGTGGATTGCCGACCTTCGTGTGATTGAAGATGGTGTGATAGGGCACGGTATCGGTGAAGTAGATGGGCACGTCATCTGCGATTATTTTCTGCGCGCTTGAGTAGAGTGCGATCCGCTTCTGCTGATCATTTTCCTGGCCAGCTTTGGCGAGTATCGCATCGACCTCGGGGTTGCAATACTGCTGCGTATTTGACCAGATCACGCCGTTCTTTGCGTTATTGCAGAGGTAGGTGCGGTGCACGCCGATCACGGGATCTCCCCAGTTAAACACCACGTCCACAGTCATGTCGAAGTCCCAGGTTGAAATCGTCTTGGCCCAGGCTGGAAACCCAGCAGATGTTCTAACCGTCACATCGATGCCAATCTTTTTCAGCTGGGGTTTCATGTATTCGGCCATGGGCTTAGCGCTGGGCCAACCGAAGTCGATCGTCAGCGGAAAACGCATGCCATCAGCGCCGCGGGCGTAGCCCGCTTCATCCAGCATTGCATTGGCTTTGTCGAGGTCGAGGTCGTAGCGCGCTACATTGGGTTCATGAAAAATACTGTCCGGGTGAATGCCGGTGTATGCGGGTCTTGATGTACCCATCATGACTGCGTTCACTAGAAAATTCCTATCGACGGCATAGGCAATTGCTTGGCGTACGCGTTTATCGCTAGTGGGCTTCTTTTTGGTATTGAATGCTAGCCACGTTATCGGGCCGATCGCGGCGTAGCCTTGGTCTGTTACCGTTAGGTGCGGAACATTCTTGGAGTGCAGAATATCCTGTGGCGTCGACTCAAACGCAGACAGGTGGATTTCTCCATTTTCGCGTCCAAGAGAGCGGGCAGACGGGTCTTTGATAATTCGTATCACGAGCTTGTCCAGGTAAGGACGACCCTCTATGAAGAAATTTTCATTGCGCTCCATGATGATGTGTTGATCTCGCACAAACTCGACCAGTTTGAACGGACCTGAACCAACAACATCTTTAGAGTTCCGTGGGTGTTTCTTGGGGTCCTGGCCATCACCATAAATATGCTCTGGAATAATCGATCCGAGTTGCGAGGACAGCGCCAGCATCAGCGCCGGGTGTGGCTGCGATAACTTAAATACGACTGTGTTGGCGTTTGGCGTCTCGACACTCGAGACTGCGCGGAACATGGTTTTAAAGGGATGATTGGCCTTGATCGTCTTGATGGAAAAGGCCACATCCTTCGAGGTGATGGGCGTGCCATCATGGAACGTGGCCCCCTCAACCAAATTGAAGGTAACCGCAAGTCCATCGGCAGAGGTCTGCCATGATTTGGCAAGATAGGGTTGCGCATTCCATTTGTCGTCAAAGCGAACCAAGGTTGCGAACAACTGGGCACCCGGTGCACCGGTCGAGATGCCCGATTGCACCGCCGGATTAAGGTGCCTTGGTGTGGCGCCAATGGACCACACCAGTGTTCCGCCACGTTTGGGTGTTTCGGCTTGCACGCTCACGGCCGACAATGCCAGCAACAATGTTCCAAACAGCGAAATTAATTTTATAGTTTTTATTCGCATTGTAGTTTCTCCTAACATAGAGGGTTAAAGAAAATTGTCATGCCAAAACACATTAAATAATGAAGTGGTTTTCACAGACTGTTGGGTTTAAAAAACTTCCTTAGAACAGAAAGAATGAAAGTATTAGACAGCAAAAGAATTTAAATGTAAAGAAAAATATTATTTTAAATTGTAGAAGTATGTAAAAAGTTTTCATTCCCGCGGAGCTTGTCCTATACCTGATCGGGGAGCGGGAACCCAGGAACTTGTATTTATCTGAAAAGCTTGTCCTCGACCTGATCGGGGAATAGATTCATGCTTTCGCAAGAATGACAAACAAGTGTGGTATTTTGACTTTGTATGGGTTAATCAACAATGAGTTTCCTGAAATAATACAGAATCAGATGGAGAAGAGGAACATTAATGGGACGAGACTGTGTTTCCGAAAGAATCGCGACCACGGTGCCTGATTCGACCTTGCAGTATTCAAAAACTGAAGCGAATGTCTCAATCCATTTGCCTTCTATCCGCTCTTGCAACATATATATTCCTTTCTTTCAGAGCATCACCTTTAGGCGATACAGACCATTTTGTATGAAATTAATTCTTGATTCCACAATAAATAATACTTTTCATAAAACACAGGAGTCCATTTTTTTCATATCCAGTGCTATTTATTTCATTTTAACGACAAGATTTACAACTTATTGCAAAAATCGGAATTTTATGTCACAATCACCAACTGATCATAGAAATCTTGGTGATTTTATAGTTCGGCAGTTAAATATTTAAAACATTACTACATAGAAAATTAAATTAGATTAAGTGGGTTTAACTCCAACATAAACCACATCTCATGCGAAACATAATGTAACTCAAATAGCGGAGCCACAGGTTGGAACAGGCAGCTAAAACACCACAAAATCAGGAATGCTGGAACGACTGCATGAAGTCTCTCCGGATATGATTGAAGAATGGAGTCAAACCAAACAAGCACCCAAACATGCTGCCTGGATGCACGATGTCCCTTATGGATTAGCTGAATTGAACGAATAGGCGAAGTATATATGAAACTGGAATCCCAGATAATAGATTGTGATAGTCCACAGAGATTAGCCAATGATTCCGGATTTTGTTTTTTATCAATTCCTGGACGGATCATGCCGTCATGGAAATCGAAATCCTGTAATCTCCCCAGGAATTCGGAATTATTTTGTCAGGGAGAGTTCTTTTATTATTAGGAGATAGTATGAAAAAGATAATTGCCGCCATAGTGGTTCTTTCTGCAACCGCATTGTTAATTGCATCCAGCATACAGGCGAAAACCACCCTTCGTTTGTCAAACTGGATTCCACCAAAACACCCGATTGCAGCATTTATGATTTATCCGTGGGCCGAGAACGTGGAAAAGGCCACCAACGGACGAGTAAAAATAAATATCCTCAAAAAAGCATTGGGTAAGCCCCCTGCGCATTTTGATCTCGCCAAAGACGGAATAGCGGATATTTCATGGGGCGTTCATGGATATACTCCTGGACGTTTCGTCTTGACCCAACTCGTTGAACTTCCTTTTCTGGGAGATGACGCAGAAGCACTTTCAGTTGCTTACTGGCGTGTACACCAAAAATATCTTGCTGCGGCAAATGAGCACTCCGGTGTGAAGCTCCTGGGCTTGATGACGCACGGGCCGGGACATATATACAACTCCAAACGTGCCATCAATATGCCGGGTGATTTAGAAGGATTGAAAATCCGTGTCGGAGGTGGGGTGGTTTCTGACGTGGGCAAAGCCCTGAACATTGTAACCATCCTTAAATCTGCCACCAAGTCTTATGAAATCCTTTCCCGTGGAGTAGCAGATGGTATCTTTTTTCCAAAAGAGTCAATCAAATCTTTTAAAATCAGTAAGCTCCTCAAGTATGCGACCTACATTCCTGGCGGACTCTACAATACAAGTTTCTTTCTTGTAATGAATGAAAAGAAATGGAACAAGTTGAGTGCACAAGATCAAAAAGCGATCATGAGCGTTTCCGGTGAAGCGTTTGCAAAACTTGCAGGAGCAGGATGGAACAAAGCTGACCGTGCAGGTTTAGCTGCCATGAAAGCTTCAGGAATGGCAGTCCAAACCGCGAGTAGTGCCATGATGGTAAACTTACGTCAAAAACTTTCCGGAATTGAAGCGAAAGTTGTTGGACGTGCAAATACGAAAGGCGTAGATGGTGCGGCCGCGTTGAAAATGCTCCGTGCTGAAGCTGCAGGATATTAAGGCTTTAAACACAGGGTAGTCATGTCAGAGACATTCGAAACTAAGAATCCTGCTCCACTTACACGCTGGGAAATCGTGCTGGATCAGTTTCTGGGTTTCCTGGCAGCAACAGTGTTGATGATGCTGATGATTGTCACTTTTATTGATGTTGCGGGGCGCTACCTTTTTTTAGCTCCTCTGCCCGGTGCTTTTGAAATGACAGAAATCATGATGGCCATGCTGATTTTTGCGGGATTGCCTCTTGTTTCCCGTGCGAATCAGCACGTGACAGTCAATTTAATCATAGGTCTTTTGTCTCCTAAAATCCGGCATTTCCAACGTCTGATTACACAAATCATAATGGCCCTCGTTTTTGGAGTGATGGCCTGGCGCATGTGGATCAAGGCCGCAGAAATGCTAGTTCAAGGTGATGAAACTGCTTATTTGCTGATACCAATTGCACCAGTTGCATTTTTTATGACGATATTATTAGGAGTAAGTTCACTGATTGTTGCCATTCAATTTGCAAGGATTATTCGCGGTAAAGAGCGGCAATGAAAGATCATTTTCTCTCCATTTTCTCTCCCAAAAGAGTCCCATCGAAATTTGGTTAAGTGGCATCATCATTTTGATGGTGATTATGTTTATCGGTGTTCCGATTGCGTTTGCAATGGGAATTGTCGGATTTTTTGGTTTGGTCGGTTTTATCGGCTGGGATCCGTCTTTGGCCATGATTGCCAGCGTGACCATGGAGACAGGATTGGATTATGGACTTTCCGTGGTTCCACTGTTCATTTTGATGGGAAATTTTGTGACTCATGCTGGACTGTCGGATGAATTATACGCTGCATCAAATGCATGGCTTGGACACCGTCGTGGGGGTTTGGCGATGGCAACTGTATTGGCCTGCGGCGGGTTCAGTGCGGTTTGCGGAAGTTCCTTAGCCACAGCTGCCACCATGACAAAAGTCACCATGCCGTCGATGCGCAAATACGGTTATGCCGACTCGTTGGCAACGGGAGTGATTGCGGCAGGCGGAACGCTTGGGATCCTCATCCCTCCAAGTGTGATTCTGGTGATCTATGGAATCATGACCCAGCAGGACATCGGCAAGCTATTTGCCGCCGGAATAATCCCGGGCATTATTGGAATACTTGGATACATGGCTGCCGTTTGGGTGGTGACTGCTTTCAATCCTGAACTCGGTCCAAAAGCGGAACGTGTTCCCATGCTCGAACGATTCCATTTGCTGAAAGGAATATGGGGTATCGTACTCCTGTTCATTCTTGTAATCGGTGGTATTTATCTGGGGGTATTTACTCCAACTGAAGCGGCAGGTATTGGGGCAAGTGGTGCTTTTTTGTTTGCTTTGGGGCGAAAACGGCTTTCGTGGAAGACGCTCTACGTCGTGCTGGTAGAATCGGTCCAAACAACAGCAATGATATTTTTCATCCTTATCGGTGCCATTATATTTTCAAATTTTGTTAATATAGCAGGACTTCCGGATGACCTGGCAAATTTTATTGAAACACTGGGCTGGACGCCATTGGCAGTCCTTTTCTGTATTTTGGGGATCTACCTGATTCTTGGTGCTGTACTGGAAAGTTTATCAATGATTTTACTCACGGTACCAATTTTTTATCCCATTGTTGAAGGACTGGGTTTTGATTTGATTTGGTTTGGAGTAATTGTGGTTGTTGTCACAGAGATCAGTCTCATAACTCCACCGATTGGCCTCAATGTGTTTGTAATCCGCTCCGTTCTTCCGGAAGTTCCTACGAGTACGATTTTTAAGGGAATCATTCCTTTTTTGATTGCGGATGTAATTCGTTTGGCTTTACTGGTTTTTGTCCCGGTACTTGTGCTGCTACTGCCTTCATACATGCCATAGCCAAACCACTTATACTTAAAAAGGGCTAAATTTGCACGTTGAAAAAGGGGAGTTGATCTACTTTTAACCATACAAAATTAGTCTTCAAATTTGAAAACCTATGCCGGACAACAATCCAATCTTCGAGTTTCAACACAGTCCTGATCAGGATTCGGCAAGTCCCGTAAGACACCCCGTGGTGATTGCAGGTGCAGGTCCGGTTGGGTTGACTTTGGCAATAGACCTAGCTCTCAAGCAGGTTCCGGTAGTTTTGCTGGAAGCACTGAACACAATCAGTGACGGTTCCCGCGCGATTTGCTTTGCTAAGCGTACCTTGGAAATATTCGAGCGGTTAGGGATGGGGCGGCGCTTACTGGACAAAGGAGTTACCTGGAAAACCGGCAAGGTGTTTTTGGGAGACGATCAGTTGTTCGAGTTTGATTTGCTTCCGGAAGACGGCCATCAGTTTCCGGCGTTTATCAACCTCCAGCAGTATTACATGGAATTGTACGCTATAGACCGTGCGCTGGAACTGAAGGAATTCATTGACCTGCGCTGGTTCAGTGAATTGAAGGGGATTGAATCTATGGAAGAAGGTGTTCGTCTTACAGTTAGTACTCCGGATGGTTCATATCAAATGGATTGTGATTGGCTGATCGCTGCAGACGGAGCGCGAAGTTTTTGCCGAAAAGCGCTGGGTCTTGAATTCCAAGGACGTACTTTTGATGACCAGTTTCTGATAGCGGACATTAAGACCAAAGCGGACATGCCGCCTGTACGCCGCTTCTGGTTTGCACCGACTTTCACGGATGCGGATTCAGCACTGCTGCACATGCAGCCGGATGATGTCTGGCGGCTTGATTTTCAGATCGGTCCGAAAGCAGATGCCGCGAAGGAAATGCAGATCGAAAAGGTGATGAGTCGTGTGCGCGGAATGCTTGGAGATGAGATTGAGCCGGATCTGGAATGGATCAGTGTTTATCGTTTCCAAAGCCGGTGCATCAGGAATTTCCGACATGGGCGAGTGATATTTTCTGGAGATGCAGCACATCAGGTTTCGCCGTTTGGGGCACGCGGCGCTAACAGCGGAATTCAGGATGCGGAAAATCTCGCCTGGAAACTCCAGCTTGTACTCAAAGAACTGGCTCCGGAAAGTCTACTCGACAGTTACAACTCCGAACGCATATACGCAGCAGAGGAGAATATTCGACACTCGACTCAAAGCACGGACTTTATTGCACCGAAAGGCGCTGTCAGTCTTGCATACCGCAATGCTGTGCTGTCCCTCGCAAAGCAGTATAAATTCGCGAGACCGCTCATCAACAGCGGACGTCTCTCAACTCCTACAATTCACCTGGAGTCCACCCTGAACACCGCTGATATTGACTCATGGTTAGGTAAACTGTTGCCGGGAGCACCCGCGGCGGATGCTCCGTTGCAAACTCCGAAAGGCGAATGCTGGCTACTGAGTGAACTCAAAGGTGAATTCACACTGCTCTACTTTACGGATGGCGCGGTTCCGGAAGATGTAGAGGCTGAGCTGCGACGCTTGAGTGAAAACGCTGTACTTGTGAAGCCTCTGGTAATTGGTCTCAACTCAGAATCTCAAGGCGTTTCCTTATTCGACTTGCAGGGGATAGCTGCTCAACGCTATGATGCCCAAAACGGCACTATTTATCTGTTGCGTCCGGATCAGCACATAACCGCACGCTGGAAACGGTATGTTTCATCAGCAATCTATCAAGCACTTGCCAGAGCAACATGTAACTGAATAAACCTATAAATGCAATTAAACCTGGAACCGAATATTGATGAACCGGACAGTTTTTATAACAAACTGATCCAGTTATACGAAGGCCTCAACGAATCAGAAAGCCGTGAGGTACAGGCTCGTCTGATCCTGTTGCTTTCCAATCACATTGGGGACAGCGAGGCACTGTATGAAGCAATGCGGATAGCACGGGAGTCGTTTGAAAAATAAACTATTTCAGCGTCATGGTCATTCTGTTACGATTATATCAAATGATTCTTGATTACTGTTCCAGCGATGTGAAAAGTAAGGTAGATAAGCGAAGCCCATCCACCTTTTTCCTGAAAGCAATATTGCAAACCAACTTCAAATAATAAAGAAAAATATGACAACAAAAAAATTCGCCTCACAGGGTGATCTTGAGGCAAAGACGATTAGTTTTACGCAGCTCGGTGAGGGGCTGTACGCCTTCACAGCAGAAGGGGATCCAAATTCAGGCATCATTATCGGCGACGATGGAGTGATGGTAATCGACACACAGGCGACTCCGGTGATGGCACAGGAGGTGCTCTCTCGTATCCGTGAAGTAACGGACAAGCCGGTGAAATATGTGGTGCTGAGCCATTACCACGCCGTTCGTGTATTGGGAGCAACAGCCTATCAGCCGGAACAGATCATCGCTTCGGCAGCCACCCATTCGCTTATCCACGAACGCGGGCAGGAGGATTGGGACAGTGAGTATGGACGTTTTCCTCGCTTGTTTGATTCCGCCGATTCGATTCCGGGTTTGACATGGCCAAGCCTGACATTCACTAACAAGATGACCGTTTACCTCGGCAAACGCCGCGTGGAAATCATGCACCTCGGACGTGCTCACACGGCAGGGGACACGGCAGTTTGGATTCCGGATTCTGGAGTTATGTTTTCAGGTGACACCGTTGAATTCAATTCTGCGTGCTACTGCGGAGATGCGTATTTCAGTGACTGGCCCGATACCATCGGTCGGCTAAAAAGCTTCAACCCGCAGGCACTTGTGCCTGGACGAGGTGACGCTCTCACCACTTCTGACATGGTGTCCGAAGCTATTCACTTTACTCAGTCATTCCTGACGGACACCTACACTCCCGTTGCAGTTGCCGCTGCGAAAGGCTGGCCGCTCAAGGACGCCTTTGCTGCCTGCCGCGATAAATGTGATCAAAAATATTTGGACTTTCCGATTTATGAACACTGCCTGCCGTTCAACGTGGCCCGTGCCTACGACGAGGCCAACGGCATTGGCCATCCCAGAATCTGGACAGCTCAGCGCGATCAGGAGATGTGGGAAGCGCTGCAGCAGTAATTCGGAATCGGGTGTAGTTTACTTACTGAGTAATAGTTGAATTATAATAAAAAAGAACAAATGCCAAAAATCCTCGTAACTCGACGAACATTTTCAGCCGCCGCCGTCGCGTTGCGAGCTAGCGGCGCTGATGTCGTTATTTGGGAAGACTCTGAATCGCCGTCGCAAGAGGATCTGATCAAAGCTGTTGCCGATGTGCATGGTCTCTATGCCCACATCACGAATCAAGTAAATGCTGAAGTGATGGATGCCGCACCAAACCTCAAGGTGATCGCCGAGTTCGGTGTTGGCTACGACAATATAGACATTAAAGCTGCCAGCGAGCGTGGCATTGCGGTTTGCAACACTCCAGGCATTCTATCTGAGAGCACAGCTGACGAGGCATTCGCACTGCTTGCGTCAATGGCCCGCAGGACCATCGATCTTTCGGCGATGGTCAAGCGAGGCGAATGGGGTGATTTCGACCCGCTTGGCTACCTTGCCACTGACATTCACCATAAGACGATCGGAATTGTTGGTATGGGTAAAATCGGATCCGAAATAGCCAAACGTGCCGCCGGATTCAGCATGAAGGTGCTGTACTTCAACCGGAACAAGCGGGATGAAGAGTTCGGCGCCAGTTACGTGGATTCGCTAGAGGAATAGCTCGAACGCTCTGACTACGTCACACTGCATAATCCGCTTACGCCAGAGACCATGAATATGATGAGTACAGTTCAGTTCAAGCTGATGAAAAAATCAGCTATTTTGATCAACACGACTCGTGGTGCGGTTGTCGATCAGGATGCTTTGTACGAGGCACTTAAATCAGGCGAGCTCGCTGGAGCTGCGCTGGACGTTACTGTTCCCGAGCCGATTCCTGCCGACCATCCCTTGCTGACACTCGACAACTGCCTCATAATGCCGCACGTAGCAAGTGCCACGGCCGACACACGCATGAAGATGGCGATGATGTCGGTTGAGAACGTGCTAGCCGGTGTGACAGGCGATTGGCCGCCGTACTGCGTGAATCAAGCTGCGATCGCAGGAAACGCTCGATTAAAGAGTTAAGTTGTCGGCATCGACAGAGCTGATCGAAAAATATGTTTCCGGTTCGTAGGTGACTTCCGGAGCTTCATCAGGCAGGAGCTGCATGAAATTGATGAGGGGGGGGGTGGAGCGCACTGGGGGCCGACTATCAATACATAAAGTAGTTAGTCACGTTTTGTTGCATGACGGACGAAAACGTATTAAACCTGTCCGGTATAAAGGTGTATTGCCTGTTGCCCCAGTATTTGCTGGTGAACTTCGGAAGACCCTTCGTAAATGCGCAATGCACGAATTTCTCGATAGAGTGCTTCAGCAGGATTACCTTTCTGCACTCCGCGGGCTCCGAACAGCTGGACGGCGGTGTCGATGATCTCCTGTGCGGCTTCAGTGGCATAAAGTTTAGCCATCGATGCTTCTCGGGTGATACGTCCACTTTGCTGGTCATGGGCCCAGGCTGCGCGGTAGATGAGTAGGGCGCTGGCGTCCAGCTTCAATGCCATCTCCCCTAGTTTCGCCCGCACCACGGGCAGTTGTTGCATACTCTGCCCATACATCTCGCGGCTTCCACTGTGTCCTAGCGCCTCATCGAAAGCCCTCCTCGCAAAGCCAAGCGCGGCAGCACCAACCGTGGGCCGGAAGATGTCCAAGGTGGCCATCGCAATTCTGAATCCATGTCCTGATTCACCAAGCAGGAGGTCTTTCGGAATGAAGGCGTCTTTCAGCTCGATCCTGGCCAGAGGATGGGGAGCAATGACTTCAAGCCGTTCGCAAATCTCAAGTCCCAGGGTTTTGGCTTTCAGGATAAAGGCGCTCAATCCAGAGGTTCCGGAACTTTTTTCCGTTCGTGCGAACAAGGTGTAAAAATCCGCAATCCCACCGTTTGAAATCCACGTCTTGCTGCCGTTTAGGTTCCAGCCCTTAGAAGTAGGTTCAGCGTAGGTTGTCAGATTGGCGACATCCGAACCAGCATCGGGTTCAGTCAGGGCAAAACCGGCGATGCTTTCTCCAGTAGCGATAGCGGGCAGAAAACGTTCTTGCTGGTCCGAGGTTCCGAAGCACGAAACTGCACCGCTGCCTAGTCCCTGCATGGCAAAGGAAAAATCAGCCAGTGCGTCATGACGAGCCAGGATCTCTCGGATGATGCAGAGTGAACGGACATCCAGGTTTTCAGTTTGACCTCCGAAAGCTTTTGGTACGCACCACCTGAGCCAGCCTGTGGAAGCAAGGTCATGGACCCGTTTGCGGCAAGCCTCGTCGACTTCTTCCACGCTTTCGACTTCTCCCGACCATTTGCGGCTTCTGCACCATTCCTCCAGTTCATGCGCCAGTTTCCGGTGACTTTCCTGAAAAAATGGCCATTCAAGAAAACTATGGTCTGCCATCAGTTGCCTTCAAACTCAGGTTTTTCCTTGGCCACAAAGGCGTCATAGGCGCGCTTGAAATCAGCGGTCTGCATGCAGATCGCCTGAGCCTGGGCTTCCGCTTCAATGGCCTGATCGATCCCCATGTTCCATTCTAGGTTGAGCATGGTCTTGGTCATGCCTTGGGCGAAGTTGGGGCCTGAGATGAGTTTGATTATGGCAATTTTTACTTCTGAGAGCAACTGATCTGCAGGATGAAGGGCATTATAGAAACCCCAAGCGGCACCTTCCATTGCCGTCATGCTCCGTCCGCTCAAAAGCAGCTCAGAGGCACGTCCCTGACCAATCAGCCTTGGAAGCATTGAGCACGCACCCATGTCGCATCCTGCCAGACCAACACGTGTAAAGAGAAATGCCACCTTGGACTCTGGAGTTCCGTAGCGCAGATCACAGGCCATTGCAATTGCAGCCCCTGCTCCCACACAAATACCGTCGATTGCTGCAATAACAGGTTGTGGACAGCCCCGTATTGCCTTGACCACGTCTCCTGTCATTCTTGTGAATGCCAGCAGGTCTTTCATGCTCATTTTGGTTAAAGGGCCGATGATCTCTTGAACATCCCCTCCGGAACAGAAATTTCCTCCTGCTCCATTGATCACTACCCCCCGAACTTCCTCGTTGTAAGCAAGATCACGGAAAGTGTTGCGAAGTTCTGCATAGGACTCGAAGGTCAGTGGGTTTTTACGTTCCGGTCGGTTAAGGATAATCGTTGCCAAGCCCTCTTCAAGGTTCCATGAAAAATGCTGTGCTGTATTTAGCTTTGAGTTCATCTTTGAATTTATGAATGGTTTCATTCAGGGATCACTGCAGTGGTCTCTATCTCCAGCTTAGCACGTTTCTCTAACAGTTTGGAAATTTCTACGATAGTCATCACGGGAAAGTGAACGCCAATAATTTCCCTGTAGACTTCGCCCACTTGCTTAAGTTGAGAAAGATACTCTTGACAATCAGTAATGTACCAGGTCATTCGAACGATATGTTCAGGTTTTGCCCCAGCTTCTGAGAGAATAGAAACTGTGTTTTTAAGAGCCTGTCGGGTCTGTTGCCAAAATTCATCGGACTCAAAAAAACCTTCTGAGGTCCAACCAATTTGTCCCGCAACAAAGATCTGTGTTCCACGAACGGCAATGCCTTGGGAGTAGCCACTCGGCATGGGCCATCCCTTTGGGAGTAACAGTTTTTTCAAACTGCCTCCTGTTGCCGAAGACGGAAACGCTGAATCTTGCCGGTTTCCGTTTTGGGGAGTCCTTCAACGTATTGTATACATCGCGGATACTTGTAAGGGGCAATGTTCTGTTTGACGAAATCCTGAAGTTCCCCGGTTAGCTGATCATTCCCCTCAAAGCCTGATCGTAGCATTACGAAAGCTTTCACCAGTTGGCCTCGCAGCTTGTCCTCAACTCCTATTACAGCACATTCTGCCACAGAGGGATGTGCCATCAGGGATGCCTCGACCTCAGGCCCGGCTATGTTGTAGCCCCCCGAAATGATCATATCGTCAATCCGGGCCTGGAACCAGAAATAACCATCTTTATCCATCTGGTAGGAGTCACCGGTAAGGTTCCAGCCATCACATACATATATCTGCTGACGCTTGTCTTCCAGATAGGTGCAGCCAGTAGGCCCTTTGACCGCCAGCTGGCCGGTGATACCAGGCGGTACCTCGTACATTTCATCATCCACAACCCTTGCCTCGTAGCCCGGCACTGGTAAACCAGTGGAACCGGGTTTGATGGCATCCCGGCGTGAGGAAATGAAAATGTGTAGCATTTCCGTTGAGCCAATGCCATCGAGGATTTCGATGCCTGTCATCGCTTTCCACTCTTCGAAAGTCGGTTTAGGTAGTGTTTCACCTGCAGAAACGCAGATCCGTAGTGAATCCGGAATCGTGCCACCCATGTCGCCGAGCATGAAACGGTATGCAGTTGGGGAGGTGAAAAGCACACTCGCCCGGTGACGTTGAACCGCAGCCAATAAATTGCCCGGAGTAGGCTGCTCGATAAGGATCGTTGCGGCCCGCGCATCCAGTGGAAAAAGGCCGACTCCTCCTAGTCCAAAAGTGAAGGCCAGCGGTGGGCTGCCGATGAAGCGGTCATTGGGCTGAGGCTGGAGGCAGTTGCGGCTGTATGCCAGGCACATGCTGAGCATGTCTTGTTGGGTATGAACGACAGCCTTGGGCTCTCCGGTGGTTCCGGAAGTGAAGGCTATCAGGCAGGGATCATCTCGTGTTGTGGGAAGATTTTTGAACTCTCCGGATTTCTCCTTCCCAAGTTCTTCGAGTTCACCACCGTTGAAGCTTACCAGTCGCTCAAGAAAGGAATCCTTCCCTATACACTTGAGTTCTTCTAGCAGGCGACGGTCGCAAAGAGCAAGAGAAATTCTGGCCTTGTTGATGATAGTCTGCAGTTCCACCGAACGCAGCTGCGGCATTGTCGAAACGGCGATGCCGCCGGCTTTGATCACGCCGAACCAGGTGTAAAGCATGGCATAACAGTTGGGGGCCCTGAGCAGAACACGGTTACCCGGAACCAGCTTAAAATCCTCAGTTAGGACCTGCGCGATACGATTGGCCTCTTTCTGGAGATCCGAATAAGTCCACTCACCTTCATCCATGATTACCGCGGTTCGGTCACCATGCCCCTCCTTGACTGCGTCATCAAGCAGCGGATCAGAGCAGTTGAGGATTTCCGGATGAGAAAAAAACTCGAGATTGATAAAATCTGGCTGCAGCTCAGGTGGTGGAAGGTGATTGCGTACAAAAAGATCCAAGTGTGCTGTCATGATTTTTCCTTCAAAATTAAACTTTTATTCTCATTGGTTTTTAAGCTCTGCTCGCATCTGTTTCAGGCAGCCTTCAAGTAATTCCTCGTTTCCCCTAGCCCCCTGACAACAGAGATTAAATCCGTCATTTGTCTTGATCTGTTTGAGACGCGGCACGCTCAAGGTTGCGTTCCAGCTGTTCCTTGCCCGAAAGGTACTGCACTGGCCAACGATGTTCTGCGTATCCTTGTTTCGCTGCTGCTTGAAGGGTCCAGAAAGGATTACTGAGATGCGGACGGGCAAGACAGCACAGATCAGCCCTACCGGCTACGAGGATTGAGTTGACGTGATCGATTTCGTAAATGTTTCCCACTGCCATTACAGGGATGTTCATTTCGTTCCGGATTTGATCTGCAAATGGAGTTTGATACATGCGTCCGTATATTGGTTTCTCATCAGGATGGGTCTGTCCACTGGAAACGTCAATCATGTCACAGCCTGCATCATGAAAAGCTTTGGCCATTGCTGTACTCTCCTGTATGCCAACTCCTCCGGGTAGCCAGTCACTGGCGG
>Ga0257109_1000041_pt1 | contig 30833 bp, 20 predicted proteins | sample LP_taG_8_FD_191566 | JGI IMG/M metagenome (GOLD analysis project Ga0257109, IMG submission 191566) | Marine microbial communities from Northeast Subartic Pacific Ocean, Canada - LP_J_2011_P26_2000m | ecosystem: Environmental > Aquatic > Marine > Oceanic | place: Canada: Northeast Subartic... | reverse complement strand
ACCATGATAACGGATCCTTTGGGGAAATGTGGTTCCCGGAACAAATGGGTTCTGGATGTGGATTCATCGATTATAATGATGATGGCTGGGTTGATATTCTGCTGGTAGGTGGTGGGGGCTGGGCAAATCATACCAAACGGAACATCAAGACCTTATGGCTCTATAAAAATAATAAGGATGGTACTTTCAGCGAAGTAACAGAAGAAACAGGGCTCGGATTCATAAATACATACGGACTGGGTATCGTAGCTGCTGATTACGACAATGACGGGGATCAGGATATCTTCCTGACATCACTAGACGGAAATATACTGCTCAGGAACCATGACGGAATCTTCAACGACGTAAGTCAACTGTCGGGTTTAGGAAATAGGATAGAATGGAGTAGTTCAGCTATATTTTTTGACGCTGATAAGGACGGTTGGCTGGATCTATTCGTTGGGAATTACGCTATCTGGTCCCCTGCCAGTGATCTTTGGTGTTCTTTAGATAGTAAAACGAAAGTGTATTGTCCTCCAGAAATGTATACAGGGCTACCCAGCAGATTTTACCATAACAATGGTGATGGTACATTTTCTGATCATACGCAAATTGCCGGATTTCTACCTGCCCCGGGGAAATCATTAGGGGTGGTTCAGCTTGATTACAATGATGATGGCTGGCCTGATTTGGCCGTGGCCAACGATGGTGAGCGAGATTTACTATATCAAAACAATGGTGACGGCACATTTACTGAAAAAGGTACCGAACTGGGTATGGCTTACGGAGAAAATGGCGAAGCCAGAGCTGGTATGGGTATCGATGCCGGTATTGTCGACAGCAGCGGGTATCCATCTATTTTCGTAGGCAATTTTTCCAATGAAATGATTGGTGTGTATCGCTATTCCGGTAAAGGATGGTTTAATGACCGGGCTGCCTTATCACGCATTGGGCGTACTAGTTATTTATCACTTACCTTTGGGTTGTTTTTGTTTGATGTAGACTTGGATACAGATCTGGACCTTTTTGTTGGCAATGGTCACGTTTACCCCTTTCGCACCAAAGACCAGGAAGGTATTACCTATCGGCAGGTATCACAGTTGTTTACAAACGATGGTAACGGTGTATTTGCCAATGCAAACGAGATGGTTGCTGGTGTTTTGGACAACAAAATGGTTGTACGTGGGGCCGCAGCGGGAGATTACGATCGCGATGGGGATCTGGATATTCTGCTTACGGAAAATAATGGCCCTGTTCATTTGTGGCGCAATAATACTGAGAAGAAAAATTTTCTGCGGGTAATTCTTGAGGGGGAAACCAGTAATAGAGATGCCCTTGGTGCAAAAGTTGTAGTGAGCGTGGATGGATATAAAATGGAGCGAATAATCCGAACGGGATCCAGTTATCTTTCCCAGTCAGGGCTAACGGCATCTTTTGGACTTGGAAATCACACTACGGTTGATTCACTATCTATAATATGGCCTAGCGGGAAAATAGACACGTATACCGATATAAAAAATAACAGAGAAATATTCATAAAAGAAGGTTCTAATTGGGCTGAGGACCTGTAGCAGAATTAATGTGCGTGATAATATCTTGGTTCAGTCTCGTAATTTGGTCCTGTATCGGGATATTCGGCTGCAGTAGCAAACAAGATTCTTATAAAACCTGGGAAACATACCAAGGAGATCCGGGAAGCAACCAATATTCATCATTAGGCCAGATAAATAAAGGCAATGTTGACCAGCTTGAGGTCGTCTGGGTCTATCAAACCGGGGATAGTCTTGGGCAACAATCCCAGATCCAATGCAATCCGATTATTGTTGATGATATTTTATACGCTACATCCCCCGCTATTAAATTGATTGCCCTACAAGCTGCGACGGGAGAATTATTATGGGAATTCGATCCAGCGCTGGATTTTTCACCGCACGTAAATAGAGGAGTGACTTATTGGGAATCAGGTAATGATAAGCGAATATTATTTACCGCTGGATCACTCCTATTTGCTATTGACGCAATCACAGGTAAACCAGTGGTTAGTTTTGGGACCGCAGGAGTCACTTCACTTAAGGCAGGCTTGGGTCCCCGAGCAGCAGATCTCTTTGTTATTTCAACCTCACCCGGAGTTATTTATAAAGATTTATACATAATTGGTACCCGTGTTTCCGAGAACGTTGATGCGGCGCCGGGTTATATACGTGCTTTTAATGCAAGGACCGGTGCTGTGGAATGGGTATTTCATACCATACCAAAACCTGGTGAATACGGGTATGAGACATGGCCCGAAGATGCCTATGGAAAAATAGGTGGCGCTAACTCCTGGGCGGGTATCAGTTTGGACGTAGAGCGGGGTGTGGTGTATGCACCCACTGGATCGGCATCATTCGACTTCTGGGGCGGAAATCGTACGGGCTCCAACCTATTTGCAAATTGCATTATCGCGATCGATGCAGAGACCGGTCAGCGTTTATGGCACTACCAAACCGTACATCATGATCTTTGGGATCGCGATCTACCGGCACCGCCAAATCTTGTTACTGTAACACATAATGGGGTAAAAGTTGATGCGGTAGCGCAGGTCACGAAATCGGGCTATGTATTTCTTCTTGATCGCGATACAGGGAAACCATTATTTCCTATTGAAGAACGACCAGTAAAAAAATCCGATCTTAAAGGTGAAGAGGCCTGGCCTACACAACCATTTCCAGTAAAACCACCCCCTTTTGCAAGACAAAATTTCAGCGAGGAAGAAATTACAGATATTAGTCCTGTAGCTAATAAATATGTAAAAACTGTTTGGAATACAACCAGGACGGGCGAACAATTCATCCCTCCCAGTACAGAAGGTACCATGTATTTCCCTGGCTTTGATGGTGGAGCTGAATGGGGAGGTGCATCTTACGATAGCAACACCGGTATTTTATACGTGAATGCCAATGAGATGCCCTGGATACAGCATATGGTTGAACTAGAATTGGATATGGGCGATCAATCAAAGCCTAAAACAATAAAAGATGCTGGCGAAAAAGTATATAAGGCCAATTGTGCTATTTGTCATGGTCAAAATCGAAAGGGCAATGCTACAGGTACCTATCCCCCGCTTTTAGAACTTGAAAAAATACTAAGTAAAGAAAGCTCAAAGATCATTATTGAAAAAGGGAAGGGTTTTATGCCCTCCTTTGATCAGTTTTCAGAAGACAAAAAAAACGCTTTGTTAACATATTTGTATGATGAATCAATTAATAATAGTAATCAAGTTAAGCAGCTGGATAAAAACTGGATTGAAACAATGACTAAAGAATTACAAGAATTCGCAATTCCGTACTCTCACACCGGCTACAATCGCTTCTTTGACCAAGAAGGATATCCAGCGGTTAAACCGCCCTGGGGAACACTAAATGCTATTGATTTAAATAAAGGTGAAATATTATGGCAAACCCCCTTGGGAGAGTTTGAAGAACTAACGAAACGTGGCATAGAAAAAACTGGTACAGAAAATTATGGTGGACCAGTAGCAACCGCTGGTGGACTAATTTTTATTGCCGCCTCAAAAGACGAACATATCCGGGCTTTTGATAAAGATACGGGGACGGAATTGTGGAAACATAAACTACCCGCTGGCGGGTATGCCACACCCAGCGTTTTTGCAGTAAATGGTCAGCAATATGTCGTTATCGCCTGTGGCGGTGGAAAAATGGGAACAGCGCCTGGGGATTATTATGTAGCATTTTCATTATCTGAAAATCAATTGGATGGTGAATAATTGCGAATCGCATTTTTAAAAGAATCGGTGGTTACCTGCCTAGTATTATACAATTCCATATAATTTACATACTCTGGATCGTTAGGGTACGAATCATCATGGCTGTAAGGATAGGAAGTCATGCCATGAAACGGCAATGGTTCCGCGGTTTGTCCATGAGCTGTATTCAAATCGCCATCTTTTAGCCAGCCATCATTGTAAAATAAAAAATCGCGCGTCCAATTACTTGGTAATTCAGGTAATTCCGTAGCAGTAAACTCCAGTGAAATTTCATCCCCTGCATTCATAATTACATATTTGCTATCTGATTCGAGTAATAGTGGTAATACATCACCGTATCTTGTATAAACACCAGTTAGGTCTCTCCATTTCTGTCCTGTAGTGACATCGTAATAGTCCGGTAAGTGTGGGCTGCTAAAATCTTTCCGTGAAAGTGCAGAGAAGCCACGATAATGAAGATCAGCCAACACTGGCTGTAAACTAATCATGCCAAGATCTCTATTTGTTACATCTGTAGCAATAAATATATGATCCCAATAAATTTGCATATTAGTACGGATCCGTATCCTATAGTCTGCTACAATAAATTTCTCAGTTAGATCAAAAACCATGGTTTTATTTTTTCCTTTTGGAAAACCTAGATTCTCAATGACCGTTTCCCAAATTCCAGCAGCGTTTATTACTTGTAACTTGGGAAATATAAGGTTCGTGGTATTTGATTGAGATATATTCACATTAATACTGGCATCTGTTGGAAACAACCAACCTCGGAGAAATAAAAAGATTGAGTCGGCGTGGGTAAGGTTTCCAAAATCCAATGTCAGATCGTGAAATTCCGTAATGCCCTGAAATGAAGCTGGTGTCAAATGCTTAGTATAATCTTGATCCTGAAATAAGATAGCATTATGCAAATCATTTCCCACTTGGTCAACCGCGGATAGCGGTAAATATTTTTTCGCTACACTGTAAATACGAAATGGTGGATAAGGGGGTGGAATAAATGTTTCATTTATATATACATCTACACTATCAGGGTGATCTAAAATAACCAATTTTATATTATCCAAATAAGGACTTTCCCACAATTCAGTGGTGAATTGCAAAGCAAATTTCCCATCTTTTGGGATTACTGTTTCTCCTGGCATACTAAGGTATTCGTCTGTTGAGTTTGGAAAAGCATACAGGGGTTCTCCCGCCATTATACCCAATGGCATCCCTAGTGCGCTAGGCCATAATACATCATTCACAAAAACAAATTCCGTACCATTCCAAGCATATAAGTATGGACAGGACCCTTTTAAAATTTGTGTTTCAACTATAGTTTGGTTTTTTTGAGGAATAAAACGATTTTGGGGCACCCCATTACTCCATATTACCCTAACAACATCAGCGCGATCTCTTTCTCCAAGGCCAAAGTGACTTACCGGTTTATTTACTGATTGCATTTGGTATAAACCTCCTGATTTCACTTCTAATTTTGAACCAATACCAAAATAATTATTTTTGCTGCTACCTGTTCGTAGTCCGGCAAGTCTTATTTTCAAATAATTGTTTAAGTTCCCACCATCGTTACGCAATGCCTGCAGTTGGCCAAGATCATTAATTTGAATAATGTCTAAATCTCCATCGTTATCCAAATCGATAGTAAAAATATGTTCAATGGAGCTCGATCCTGATGGCAAGGTAGCAGAGGCATCAGTATATTTACCATAGCCATCATTATGTAACAAAATTAAACCGTCTTTTTTCTTATCAGATTCAGCAGCGCTGCCTGCCACCAATATATCAAGATATCCATCATTATCAAGATCAGCAAATTTTGCTTGAATAGCAGAAAATTCATTTAGGCCGAAAACTCCTGCCAGTGATTTTTTATCTTTTATAAAAGTTCCATCTCCCTTATTCTTAAATATTGCATGATGTTCTGCCGATAAATCAGCGATAAAAATATCTAAATAACCATCATTGTTGTAATCTCCCATAACTATACTGCTGGGCTGCCCCACAAAATCCAAACCCGCTCTATCAGAAATATCAGAAAAAATTCCTTGACGACGATTATCGTAAAACCTGCTTGTACCTGCTGGGTTCAACACAACCATATCTACATCACCATCATCATCAAAATCGCCAAATAACATATCGCTGCTATACACTGGTTCACCAATCGTACCGGATTTTTCAGAGACATCTGTAAATGTCCCATCACCATTATTCCTATATAATTGGTTAGCCGATTCAGTAGCAATAAACAGATCCAGATCTCCTTCCAAATCATAATCAATAAATTTTGCTTGGACGCTATTACTTTTGAAGCCAATCCCGGTAGCGTAAGTCATGTCCATAAATCTCCCATTACCATCATTCTTATATAATCTTGATCTACGGTTGTTTAAAACCAAAATATCAAGAAAGCCATCATTATCATAATCAGCAGTGAGTGCACTAATATCCTGACCTTTGTGATTAATCCCAGTATTAATAGATATGTCTTTAAATACACCATTGTCGTTTGTAAAAATAAATTGGCGACTAATTGATCCAGTAACTGGCCTACTAGAGATAAACAAATCTTCATCGCCATCGCTATCGTAGTCACCAGGTACAACAATATTGGCGCGACTAATTGTACTTAGTCCAATTTTATCAGTTATATCAACAAATTGTACTACAGGCACCATGGTTCCCTGCTTATCTATTTTCGGATTTTTCAGGCTCATAAAATGATATATTGGTAAACCAGGTATTGGACCTGAATTGCCTTTCAACTCTGTGATACCAGATTTATAATATGTTGTCGATTTCAGCAAATTATGAAACATCAATGCTTGCGCCATGGCTTGACTTGTATCATCCTCACGCAAAAATTGAATAGCGTTGTTAATAACAGAAACAGCATCAGTTGGAATAACAGGTAATATCTGCCTTACTGTTTCCATAGAAAAAAGCGCCGTCTCACTGTGCCCATTTTTTATTGATAAATCGGCCAGTTTCAATTGGGCGGCTACATTTCCAGGAACAGTCTCTGCTATTCTTTGTAGCAGTTCTTCCGCCTTTTTAAGATCAAAAGCAACGTTGGGCTGAAGATAATATTCATATAATTGATAAAGGGTTAACACATGCTCCGGATATTTGTTTTTTGTATTATCTAGCAACTCTATCGCTTTAATTGTGCGGTTAGTCAGCTCATACATTTTTGCTGCTAGAAAAGCTATATCGGGGTTATCTGGGCTTAATTTCATCGCTTGTTCCAACATTATCTGAGCTGAATCAAGTTTTCCCGGAGACTGCAAATATGCCCACCCTGCATTTGCATATCCAAAAGCTTCAGAGGGAGCAATATTAATAAAGGACATAAATTCTTTTACCGCATCTGTATATCTTTCTTCCTCTAAATAAGCCAAGCCCATGTTCCTATGAGACAGAAGTTTATTAAAACTATCAGCCTCCATTTCCTGCTGCACACATCCAGCAGAAATAAAAAAGATAATAATAAGTATTATATATATTTTTATAGATTTCATAAACACATGCTAATTGTAAAATTCGAATGAACTAATATAATTAAGTGTATAATATGTTATACATATAATTAAGATTGACCTTAATCAATAATAAATTAATTGAGCAAACCGTAAAAGCAATTTAGATTTGATTACAATTTGGATTAGCCGAATTGAAAATATGATAAAACGTCCCATAACTATAAAGGAGGGATTATGGATACGAGACGAGAATTTCTCAAGAAATCAGCAGCAATCGCTAGCGGGGTCAGTATAATGGGGCTTAGTGGTGCTTCCTTGTATGGATGCAGCAGTAGCAAAGATTCATTGTTCAAAATATCACTTGCCGAATGGTCATTAAATAAATCTATACGCAATGGTGAAGTCGATCACTTGGACTTTGCTAAAATAGCCAAGAAGAACTTTGACATTGATGCAATTGAATATGTCAATCAGCTATTTGCCGATAAAACGGGCGGTAGTACGTATCTAAAAGAAATGAAGAATATTGCGGATGGAGAAGGTGTTAAAAGTCTGCTAATCATGTGCGATAGAGAAGGTGCTTTAGGCGACCCTGACGATGTGGCGCGAACAACAGCGGTTAAAAACCACTATAAATGGGTAGATGCCGCCAAATACCTGGGTTGCCATTCCATTCGTGTGAATGCCCAGAGTGAAGGTGAATATGATGAGCAAATGAAGCTGGCTTCTGATGGTTTAGGCAGATTAACGGAATATGGCGCCAAACATGATATCAATATAATTGTGGAAAACCATGGTGGCCTGTCCAGCAATGGTAAGTGGCTTTCCGGTGTTATGGACATGGTTAACCACCCACGCTGCGGTACACTGCCTGATTTTGGCAATTTCTATCTTGGAACCTGGGAAGAAAAAGGAAAAGAATGGTACGATCGTTATCTCGGTGTAGAAGAATTGATGCCGTACGCTAAGGCAGTAAGTGCTAAAAGTCACAATTTTAATGCAGATGGAACTGAAAAAGATACAGATTATAGTAAAATGATGAAGATAGTCCTGGATGCTGGCTACCGCGGTTATGTAGGAATTGAATATGAAGGTCCCGACCTTAGTGAAATGGATGGCATCGCGGCTACCAAAAAACTATTAGAAAAAGTTAGGGGTGAACTAGCCAACAAATATAACTAAAGGATTTATGATGCATAATGTCAAAATATCCTTATAATTCCAGACGATCCTTTCTTAAGAAATTTGCCGCATTATCCGCGCTAACAGCCAGCTCGCTACCGGCTAATGTGGTTGAGCAGCAGCAAAAAGCATTACTAAAAAGAACAGTAAGAACCTTATCCCCTAATGATCGGTTACAGATCGCTACAATTGGTATGGGCATAATCGGTTTTATTGATACTGTCACCGCTATTTCTGTACCGGGAATTGAGCTGGTAGCAGCTTGTGACCTTTATGATGGCCGGCTGGTTCACACTAAAGAAGTATTTGGTGATCAGGTGACAACTACTCGTGATTACAAAGAAATTATCGATCGCAGTGATGTTGACGCAATTCTAATATGTACCCCGGATCACTGGCACGCACGAATTGCCATTGATGCATTAAAAGCTGGGAAACATGTCTATTGTGAAAAACCAATGGTACAGGATGTAGCAGATGGAAAAAAATTGATTCGGGCACAGAAAAATTCAGGCTGCGTTTTCCAAGTAGGTAGCCAGTTTGTCAGCTCTATCGTCTTTGAAGAAGCTCGAAAACAGTTTGCATCGGGTGCTATTGGCGAACTCAATATGATCGAAGCGCGGTATAACCGCAACTCTGCTATTGGTGCCTGGCAGTATACCATTCCTCCTGATGCCTCTCCAAAAACTGTGGATTGGGAGCAGTTCATCAGCGGTACTAAAAAACGAGCCTTCGATCCAGTGCGCTTTTTTCGCTGGCGTAATTACTGGGATTATGGTACCGGCGTAGCAGGCGATCTATTTGTCCATCTTTTTTCTGGTCTGCACCATATTCTATCTTCTAATGGGCCTAATAGAATTGTAGCGACTGGTGGTCTACGATTTTGGAAAGATGGCCGCGATGCACCGGACATGATGCTTGGGCTATGTGACTATCCAGAGACGGAGTCACATCCAGCTTTTAATCTAACTCTACAAACAAACTTCGCTCATGGTGGTGGTGGTGGTACTGACATGCGTCTCATTGGCAGCGAGGGTGTCATGGATCTTGGTTTTCGGGGATTAACGATCACCACTACCCCCCGCTACGCACCATCAAAAAAACAGGTCATTGACGGATATAACTCTGTAAGAACATTCTCCAAATCTGTGCAACGGGAAATAGCAGATAACTATGAACAATACTATCCAGACAAACAGTCACCCAGCGCAGAAAAAAGCACCCTGGAATTCAATCCACCAGAAAACTATGATGAGCGCTTCGACCATTTTATCCATTTTTTCAATGCCATCAGGACAAACGGTAGCGTTGCTGAAGATGCTGCATACGGCTTCAGGGCAGCAGCACCCGCAGTCTTGACCAACACCAGTTATTTAAAGCAAAAATCGATGCGCTGGGATCCTGAAAAAATGGTCTTACGCCCCTAACAAGATTACATTAAATTATATCGTGATTAATGAACATTGGCCCATTTATATGGGTTTTCAACAAAACAGCTCGAAATAAAGCAACATGGAACGACTATTTCCTGCGCGCTTTACACATGTTTTCTTGGCTGCACTAACTACAATAACCTTTTCATGTAAATCAGGCAACAGATCCGCTTTAATGCTTAACCTGGTTCGGGCAGAAGAAATGTTTATTGCAGGAAACACACATCAGGCGCGTCTTGCCGTCCATTATACTGGTACATTAAAAAATAAATGATAAATAAACAACTTGTAGTCGCGAGTTTATGTCTTTCCTTTATTTTCAGCTCATGTCAGAAAAAACTGGAAATAGATCCGGGCGTGGCATTGCTGATATTACAAGCGGAGTCGGCCTATAGGATCGGATATTACAACGCAGCTTTAACATTATCAGACAGCGCCATTACAATTAGTCCAAATGTAGCTGATATCTATTTCCTGCGGGGTAGAGTTTTTACAAAATTGGCCAGATTGGAGAAAGCAGAAACTTCTTATCTTAGAGTATTACAATTGGAGCCCAACTATCAAGGGGCATGGTTCAATATAGGAACAAATAGCTTGCGCCAAGATAAACTTCCGGCAGCGATTAGTTACTACAAAAAAGAACAACAAACACATCCATCAGCAACAACAATGGTCCAGATAGGCAAAGTCTATGCCGACATGGGAAAGGTTGATAGTGCCACTTATGCTTATGAAAAAGCCATTGAAATAGATACAAAAAATGCGTCTGCCTACATGCGGCTAGGACATTTATATAAAGATAGTGGTGATATTACAAAAGCAATAAAATATACAACCAGCGGTGTGAACCTAGATCCTGAAAATTTGGACTATAAATATTTCATGGGTTCATTGCTATTATTAAATGGAGAACCAAAAGCCTCTATTCCTTTTTTTCGGTCGGTAACCAACAAGAGATCCTGGCATTACTGGGCTCATCATAATCTAGGTCAAGCTTATTTCCGAATTGGATCTACAGCTGAAGGTCAGCGTTTTATGGATAAAGCCAAAAAACTACAAAAAGGTATCCAAGAAGTGGAAAACTGGCGCAATCTGGCCAACATGAATCCTGACCAATTTATGCTATGGGTCAATTTAGGAAATTCATTAAATAATATGGGGCGTATGGAAGAAGCAAAAGACGCATTTCTAGTAGCACTTTCTTTAAAACCAATGAATTTTGCTTTACAAAATAATATTGCCAATCTCTGTTTAATGATTGGGGATACAAACCAAGCAATCGTTCGGTATGAAGCCATTTTATCTATGGACCCTGAACTTGTAGATATTTGGTTAAATCTTGGCGTAGTATATGCTAGTTCAGGCCAAGTAACTGAAGCACGACAAGCTTGGGAAAAAGGCCTCGAATTCGATAGTAATAACCAAACATTAAAAGGTTATTTGGAAACATTAAATCGATAGTAATGAATCTTTTTAACATTGGAAAAATCATCATTATTGGATATGTAATTTTTATCTCCTGTGATAAAATAAAACCAGTGGTTTCATCTACAAACCAAATTAGTTTCACAGAAGTTACCAAATACGCCGGGCTGGCGGATTTTCGCCATATAACGGGCGCTGCAGGTGATAAATGGTTCCCTGAATCAATGGGGTCTGGTTGTGGTTTTATCGATTACAATGGAGACAGTTGGCCAGATATATTATTAGTAAGTGGTGGCGTGTGGCCAGAGAAAAACAAAACGGTCATTCCAGCGCTAAGCCTATATCGTAATAATCGAGATGGAACATTCATGGATGTAACCGCATCTACCGGACTTGCTGATTTACATACTTATGGTTTTGGCATAACTGTAGCTGACTATGACAATGACGACGATCAAGATTTTTTCTTTACAACCATTTGGCAAAACCATTTATTTCGTAATGATGGGGGATCTTTTGTTGATGTGACCGCCAAAAGCGGCCTTGGAAAAGATTCGCTGTGGAGTACGTCTGCCATTTTTTTTGATGCTGACCTAGATGGATGGGCCGATATATATGTTGGCAGCTATGTAGACTGGTCTCCTGAAAACGACATATGGTGTACGCTAGATGGTATTACAAAAAATTACTGCACTCCTGAATTATATAATGGCGAACCAAGCCGTTTTTATCATAATAATGGCAATGGTACATTTACTGATCAAACTGAACAAGCTGGATTTCTACCTGCTCCTGGTAAAATGCTGGGCGCTGCAGAGTTGGATTTCAATAATGATGGTTGGCCGGATTTAGCAGTAGCTAGTGACACTCAGCGAGACCTTCTTTATATAAATAATGGTAATGGTACCTTTGACGAAATTGGTGCAATTAGTGGGATGGCTTATGATGAAAATGGGCGTGCCAAAGCTGGCATGGGAATTGATGTCGGTGTAGTGGATGGCTCTAAAAAAGAAACCATATTTGTGGGAAATTTTTCTAAGGAAATGATCAGTGTATTTCGCCATCAAAGTGATATTTTTTTTGAAGATCGTTCAGCATTATCAAAAATTGGCAGACCTAGTCTTATGACTTTAACATTCGGTTTATTTCTTTTCGACGCAGAGTTGGATGGTGACCTAGATCTGTTTACTGCAAATGGTCATGTTCAAATTGGAATTGAACAAACGCAAGATGGTATCTATTACCGCGAGCCAAGTCACCTATTTCTTAATGATGGAAGCGGACATTTTGCTGATATTGTGCCAATTATAGGCGGTGCATTGTCAAGGGCCATTGTTGGTCGTGGCGCAGCATACGCTGATTATGATAAGAATGGAACAGTAGATATACTGGTTACGGAAAATGGTGGCCCAGCGCATTTATACCGTAATGATAATTATCTAAATAACTTTTTACGCATAAACATAAAATCAATAAACGGAACAAGAGACGGTTTGGGTACAAAATTAGTTGGAATAATAAACAATATAAGCATGGAGCGCAGGGTCAAGACAGGATCCAGCTTTATGTCACATTCTGAAACAACCATTACCTTTGGTCTCGGTAATGCGGAAAAATTAGATAGTTTATACATTTACTGGCCCGATGGCACAAAAGAAATATTCAATAATATTAATGGTGGACAAGAAATTAATATTATTGAAGGACAGGGTAGGTTAGCGGTTCAATGAAGTATCTAATTTTATTGATATTTTCACTCTATTGTTGTTCCAGTAATGAAAAACAAACTGAAAATGAAACTCGGGTTAACCCCAAAGCAAATCGTTATTTACTGCAGGGAAGCGACCTGTTGAAGCAGCATAATTTTACTCAGGCACTGGCCTTCGCTGACAGCGCAGATAAATACGCCACACAAAAGGCTGACGTGCACTTTTTCAAAGGTCGCGTATACTCTGAACTTGGCCGGTTTGCGGAAGCAGAACAAGCATATAAAAATGCGCTAGAAGATACGCCAGGTTACAAAGGCGTCTGGAACAACCTTGGCAATAATGCCTACCGCCAACAAAATTTCAGCCTGGCGATAGACTTTTACAAAAAAGAGCTCACGCTAGGTAGGGCAACTATCCCTCTGCGAGCGCTAGGCCGGGCATTTGTTGAATTAGGCCAAACAGATAGCGCGAGGGCATATTTTGAAAAAGTAATTGAATTAGATAATAAATATACTGCTGCTTATTTCAACCTAGCTCAATTGGAAGAAGATGAAGGAAATCTTAAGAAAGCACTTAAGTACTCTAGCCGAGCCTATGGAATAGAACCTGAGAATCTGGAGTATCGCTATGTATACAGTACGTTACTAGTACAATTAAATAGAGGAAGTGAAGCTATATACAACCTCAAAGAAATAGTGAGACAATGGCCCTGGCATCATGGTGCGCATTATAACCTCGGCCGTGCCCTTATCAAAGCAGGTCAGCACGTTGATGGTGAAAAATATCTAGAGCAAGCAGAGCAAGTACGGGCTGCACAGGCCAAAATTGATCATTTAGAAAACACCGTCCGCGCTTTGCCGGATGACCCCTATTCTTATGCTGCGTTAGCGTTTGCCCTACGAAAAGCCGGAAGATATAATGATGCCATGCACTCCTACAAAGTAGCTCTATATCTAGATCAGGATAATTTTGATATATGGAATAATGTGGCCAATCTATATCTGCTTCAAGGAGATACGGTTACAGCGCTCGCCACTTACAATTATATTGTTACGAGAAATCCAGCGTTAACTGATGTATGGCTTAACCTGGGTGTTGTATATGCCCTTTCAAATCAAAAAGAAAAAGCACGTAATGCTTGGGAGCGAATTCTTGCTGCCGAGCCCAACAATGCTCCCGCACAAAAATTCATAAGAAAATTAAATAATAATTAATGTTTTATTTGAGGTGCGTGCGGAAAATGATCATTGATATTTGCCCCAGCCAACTCGATAAGGAAATCACTTATCCGCTGGCATATAAAATCCAGATATTTTTTTCCCTTTTCTGCTGTGGCTAAGCTAGGATCGGCATTCCCACAATGATCATTTAGACTGGAAAAATTTCGGCTCGTTTTTATCCATCCTTTTTCTAACGCTTCAAATTGGAATGGTCGAAACGCACCGCTATTCGCTTGATCTAATTGCACCAATTCGGGGAATAATGCCAGAGCCATAGATGTTTCCAACTCCCCCGCATGGTCATCAACCTCATCGAATATTTCACGATGCTTATCCTGACCAACTTCATAGACATGACACCAAAACATAAATATATCCAGATCAGACTGTATTTGCCTGACCAATGGTGTAAAATCATTTCCTCCGTGACCATTGATCAATAATATTTTTTTTATACCATGGTGAGCAAGGGACTCTATGATCTCTGCCAACATTAGATCCAAAGTAGTTTGTTTTACATGAATAGTTAATGGGAAATCCATCAGGTTACAATCCACACCATAAGGTATGGTGGGTAAACAAATGACTGACTTGGTCTTTTCCCAGGCCATTTGGGAAACACGTTTCACAATCGCATCAGTATGTAAAAAATCTTGACCTTCCGGTAAGTGATAATTATGAGCCTCTATAGCACTAGCGCCCAAAACAGCAACATTCGGTATTTGATCTTTAAGTTTGGCCTGATTTATTTGGGTAATATCCCATTCATTGATCATATCATTTCCTCTTTATTTATATTTCTTAAAAACTATATCGTAATTTGGCCTCATCATAATGTATTTCCAATTTTACTCTGGTGGTTGGAAAATAAATTATAGGCAAATTAAATTCCTGATTATAATGAAATATAGAATATTATGGTTTTTGTTCCTTTCGGGGACGATATTTTTCACCTGCGGCAAGCCCTCCCCACCCACCGGGGAATTTCTTTTTATTACCACTGGTAACGTACAAGGGGCCTTCTTCCCAATTAAGGCCCGGCTTGATTCGTTGGGCGGTTTGGCCAGAAGGGCAACTTTCTTAAAAGATCTTAGAACTACTGGCGCTGAACCTATATTACTAGATGCAGGAAATTTGTTTATTGCCCAGAATAAGTCTGTGGAACTAATTAAATGTTATAATGAACTTGGCTATGATGCTCTAAATATTGGAGCAGAGGACCTTGGGAATACAACCAATATTAAAAATTTAGAAGAATTAGCAAAATTTCCATTTTTGTCAGCAAACATTGTTTACAAACAGTCAGGGGAAACGGTATTTAGACCTTTCGCCACTATTGAACGCGGCGGATTTAAAGTAGCGGTGATTGGTTTAACAAAAAACTTGTTAGACAACAATTCGGATGAATATGAACTTAAAGATCCAATACAGACCGGCAAAAATCTATTGGATAAAGTGGCCAGTTACTCAGATTATCAGGTGATATTATTTAATGGCTCATTTGATGATGCGGTTATAGCAAGGAATGAATTGTTAGAAGCGGATTTCATGTTTATCAGCGGACACAGGGGTACCCCAAGAAAAACCAGGCCACCCGAGGAAGGCCCTACTTTATATAAAGTAGGGGAGCTTGGTCGGGCTCTCGTAACCATAAAAACACACGTAGCTCATATTGATTCATCCCTGAAAGATATTAGTATGCTAATTGAAAGAGAAAAGTTTATAAAGGAAACGCTGCATTTACTACATCGAGGAGCAGCTGTAGATATAGAAGAAATGTATGCGGGGAATTACATTATGACACAAAGAATTAACAGGATAAAAACAGAATTGCAGTTAGTTCAAACGGAACTGGCCAGTGCGACAAATACAGTGGAATTCGATTATATACTTTTGTCTTCAAACATAGAAAATGATGAGGATATAAAAAGAATAATAAATGAATATGGTATAACGGTTAACTAGTAATTTTTGATTATATGAAATCAACCGGGCAATACCATATGGTAGAAGAACGAATAGTGCTTCATTACGTTTATATCTTTTTTACTGCGGCGATGATATCTCTTGGCACTACTGATATCCAAGGACAGGCGGTATCTACAATATCACTGCAGGACAGAAGTGCTACAGCTGGAATTGACTTCGTACATTATGCCCCTCGTCCACGGTGGTGTGAAATCGGACCTACTGTAGTTGGCTCAGCGACAAATGAAGGATTAAGTCTAGTCTTTGAAGAAGAAAAGGAATACTGGAAATCAAACGGTAGATTAATGACTCTGGATGAGTTTGCAAACGTTCACTTAATAAAAATGAATGGGTCCGGAGGCGCTTGGTTCGATTATGACCGGGATGGTGACTGGGACCTTTACCTAGTTAATTGTCAGGGAGATGCCAATGTAACCAACGCACTCTATGAAAACCTCGGGAACGGGAAATTTATACGTGTAGAAAATTCCGGAGCCGAAGATGATGGCGAAGGAATGGCCGTAGCGGTGGCTGATTACAACAACGATGGTTATCCAGATCTGCTGGTTACAAATTATGGAAATTTTAAGCTCTTCCAAAACAAGGGTGATAAAACATTTTCAGATGTGAGTAAAACCGCCTTTCCGGAAGGTATCAAGGATTGGTGGTATGGCGGATCAGCGTGGGGTGATTACGATAACGATGGGGACTTAGATTTATATATCACTGGATATGTTGACTTTTCACGGCGACCCCAATACTCCAGCTTACGGTTCCCGATGGATTTCGGCGGATTGCCAAATACATTATTCAGAAATAACGGTGATGGTACATTCAGCGATGTAACGGCAAGTACTGGGGTGCTGGATGATGCCTCCAGAAAATCGATGCAGGTAGTATTCAACGATTTTAATGAAGACCGGCTACCTGACCTGTTTGTTACCAACGACACAGACGCCAATGGTTTTTACCTTAATCGCGGTAACGGAACATTTAAGCCCTTCTCCGGCCCCAGTGGCCTTAGTACCACTGATGGCAGTATGGGGATAGCGTTGGGAGACTTCAATAAGGATGGCTTAACAGATCTTATATACACAAACTTTGCGGCAGAGGTCAATACTTTGGCAACACTCGTTGATAACAAAAGCAGCAATGATGGCCAACTACGTAATGCGGTGTTTGTGCATGATTTCGAATCACCATTATTACACAAGCTTACCTGGCCTAAAGTAAGCTGGGCGCCTGGTCTGTTTGACCTAGATAATGATACAGATCTGGACCTTTTCTTCGCCAACGGCCACTTAAATTCAGTTAGTGGTGACAACCGCCAATCCAATCTTCTGTTCGAAAATGATGGTCGCGGTCGATACACCGATATTTCTGAAAGATCCGGTATACTTGCCACGGGAGAGCGTATTCATAGATCCGCAATTTTTGCTGATTATGATGATGATGGTAGGGTTGACATTTTTGTAACTGTTAATGGACAACAGGTAGAAGATGGTCAGGGCAATAACATTTTCGATCCCCACCAAGGGAAGGGCGTTCTATTTCACAATGAAACCAAAAGTGATAACAATTGGATCAAAGTGCGGCTGGAGGGCACAAAGTCAAACCGTGATGGTTTTGGCGCGACTGTAAGGATCACTGTCGGCCCAAATAAATATGAGCAGGCACTTATATCTGGCCAGGGATATTTTTCTGCCCATGCAAAAGAGCTATATTTTGGTCTAGGATCAATTGAATCAATCGACAAAATCGATGTCTCTTGGCCTAGTGGAATAGATCAAACATTTGAAAATATACCTGTTAACCAGACTGTTTATATTGTAGAGGGTAAAACAATGCATCAGAATACCTCGCATCTTAATGTAAAGTAACAGCGTATTTTTCTTTATAAAGGCTAGTATTGTTACTAGAACCAATTATGCACACAATGACTAAAATAGTATTAATAATTATTTGTGCATATAACGTGACTGTGGCCCAGTCACAGCAAGTAACCATGGAACTTACCATGGTGTTCGAAATTCCCTACATAGGTCCAATTAATCGAGTAGAAAAAATTACCTTTGGTCACAATATGCGACACTCAATTGAAAACTCTAACGCTGAGCGTTTTTACGCACGCTTGTTTGTAAATGAGTCTAAAGGAAAAATTGTTGATATCAATAGCCACAATTTTTGGAAGTACGATATTGAGGATGAGGAATACTGGGTAGTGCCTTTTGAAAAAGCGCTGTATAAGCAAGATACTACAGAAACAAAAAAAGAAGATTCTGGTAAAAAACGATCTTCCTGGTCAATGACCATTGGAGACGATGACAATCCAGTTGAAGACGTTTACCGTAGTGAGAATTATGATGTCATTCTATTAGGTAAACAAAGTAAAAAATGGGTTACCACATTTACCAGAGCCAACGGAAGTCGACTGGTATTGGAAGAATGGTCTGTCCCGGAACTGCCACAATTACGACTTGCAGATTCATTGAACCGAGCACTAGAGTTGGAACTGGGAAAACCTGACAGTGTTATTACACCTTTCGGCAGGGGATTTTCAAACATGATGCTAACAATAGAAAATATCCCTCATGAATTAGAACCAATTCCAGGGGAAATTATTAAAGCCGTCATAAAGAACCATGATGATGATGATGACCCTAATTTCAGCATGAAATTAGAAATTACTAAGCTAATCAGCGAAGCGTTTGATATGAGACATTTTCTTGTCCCCAGTAATTATAAGAAAGTAACGAAATAACAATGATTGTTGAGCTACATAGCATTTATAGATTAGATCATTATTGTTAAATGAATAAATGGATCTATACGATCCTGCTTGTTGGATTATTGGCCATATCCACATCTCCAGTAATCGCTAGGCTTTTACCGCTGGTTCCTGCAGCTGTTATTGCATTTTGGCGTATGGCAGCCGCCAGCGCTATGTTATGGAGTTATAGTTCCTTTCGTTCGCAAGAATCGCTTGCAACAAAAAATATCCGACTTGTTCTTGCCGCTGGTTTTCTATTGGCAATGCACTTTGTTTTCTGGTTCGGCGCTTTGAAACTAACTTCGATCGCCAATACTACTGTTCTAGGTATCGTGGCGCCGGCTTTTACGTTACTATTCGAACGGTTGTGGTACAACCGTAAGCTTGGTTGGATCACCATCACAGCGCTTTTGATCATTTTGGTTGGAGGTATTATTGTACAAGGTGACGATTTGGGGAGTATGGATGGTACAGGTTTAGGGAATATTATGGCAATACTATCAGCTGTTTTTTTGGGATCTGTTTTCCTCATTGGGGCCAAAGTAAGAAAAACCACTTCGGTTATAACCTACACAAGAACGGTATATGCCGTATCAGCAATCGTGCTGCTGGTCAGTTCCCTTATTTTGGATAACCCACTTATGGGATATACTATAAACAATTATTTTTGGTTATTCATGCTGGGGCTAATTCCAACTCTCATAGGACACACAGCATTCAGCTATTCTGTAAAATTCATCTCACCGACAGTTATAGCTGCCCTTCCATTGGGTGAACCGATTATTGCATCTTACTTAGCTTGGCTATTATTTGCAGAACAAGTGCCTTTTTATGTAGTAGGTGGTGGCCTAATCATTTTTATTGGACTGATTATATTAATAATGAATAAACAGTCGGAATAATTCAGTCCTTGTAATATTTTATTTTCTGGTTGCCGGCGTAGTCCCCGTGCCGAGCCTCAGGTAGTAAAGCAGCTATGTGACACATAATATCATTACCTGTATCGCTAAGCACTTTTTCTCTTTTATTCCGGTCAGGCGGAAATTTCTCCGGTACTGAAAATAGTTTTCCAATCCTAACCGAGACTTTTGGTCTCACGCCGCGCAACCAATTATTCCAAATATCATCTAATCCAACAACTCCAACGGGTAATATTTTACAAGCCGATTTAATTGATAAATATGTTACACCCTTTTTCGGTTTCCGAAGCGCAAAATCTGAAGTGGCCTCCGGAAAGATACCTAGGATATCACCCTTGGTAAGAACCTGTATGGCTTTTTTAATTGTTGAAGGCGCTAAGTGTGTTCTGTTCGTGGGTATAAATCCATATAGTTTACCCGCTAAAACCACATCCCACTCTATTTCTTGATCGCTAGCCGCCAGAAAACTGATCGGCTTACGAATACTATATGCTACCAAGGCTGGATCAAAAATATGGAAATGATTAATAGCAATAATGTACGGACCTTGCTTGGGAATATATTGTCGTCCACGAACAACAGTCTTTACCAGAATACTGCATAAGAACAAATTTACATAATTCATCAAATAACGGTACCAGTTCGGCAGCAATTTATAGGAATCCAGTTTTGTGCGTACTGACTTCATGGCTGGAGTTTTTCCATTATTTGAGACAAAACAAAGGGGAAAGGGAGCGTAGGTCCCTTTTCCCTTTATTTAGTTATCCCTAATTAAAACGGAAGGTCGTCATCGTCTGTTGGCGGTGGCTTACCCCCTTCATCAACACTTCGGCGACCCAGCATTGTAAATGAATTACCAACTACTTCTGTTGAGTACCGTTTTACACCATCCTTATCTTCCCACGAGCGAGTCTGCATGCGACCTTCAACGTATACCATTTGACCTTTTTTCACATATTCTGCAGCTGTTTCTGCCTGCTTTCCAAATAACACACAACGGTGCCATTCTGTATGATCCTCCCAGTTGCCGTCACTATTACGACGGGATTCATTTGTGGCAATACTAAATGTAGTTACCGCGGTGCCGCCCGGAGTAAACCGGCCCTCAGGATCACCGCCTAGATGACCTACTAATATTACTTTATTTACGCTACCCTTTTGCATGGTATGCTCCTTTTATTTTATCTATTTATTTTTCAAAACACATCAAACCGCGGTTTCTTACGTGCGTATTATATTGTATATATTGTACGGATTGATTTAAACCTCTGTCAAGTTTTTTTCCTGATCTCGATTCCCAGTAAATACAATAGGGGCCGCAAGGCCCCTATAAATCTTCAAATATTTTATTTAACCAAGATTACTTTTCTGGTCTCTATATAATGATGCCGATTATATTGCAAATTATCAGCCTCTAATAATATTATATACATCCCACTACTTACATCCTGACCATAATTATTTTTTCCATCCCAAGATAACGTATAAATACCAGCGTGTTTTTCGCCTTCAAAAAGGCGATAAATATGAACTCCCTTGGCATTGAATATGTCTAGTTTAATATTTGTATCTATAGGCAATAAGTACCGAATTGACGCTGAACGATTGAATGGATTAGGATAAACTGGATTTAGGGAAAACAGCTCTGGAACTAAACACGTATTGCCGTGTGTAGCCAGCAATTCATTGTCCATCCATTCCATCCTGGTCATTATCCAATCTCGTAAATATTCTACTTCTTCCTCATAGGTTTCACCAATGAAATGGTTAGGCCAAACGTATTCTCCCAGTGTCGGCCAACGTTCAAAGTTGCGATCAGCGGCCACACCAATATGATCACGCAGAGAATCAATAACTGCATTAACAGCTGTATTTGACAGCAAAGATTGGCGGAGGTCGTGCCAGCGCTGTTGTACCGACCAACGGAAACTCTCATCGGACCAAATTAAACACCACCAAAATGGATTGCCGAAATCATCTGGAGGCAATACTGCCTCCACCTGCCAGCCCTGGGTATCCCAACCCTCATAATAATCCGCGTTACCAAAACCTAGGTTGAAATCCCAGATGGGGCCGGCGATAAGACGACCATCATTGCTATCCTTATCTTTGTACAGATAGCTACTAAGCCGGTAACCATCAACATTTTTTGTTATTTCCTGCATAATCAAAAAATCCACAAATGAATACCAATTGATTATACTCGCGTATCCAGAGGTTGGGTCCGAGAAATTTTCACTGATCATAACCTGTTCAAAATTGTCCATATAATTAATGATATATTCCTGCTGTTCGGGTACAATATCATCGGGTTTGGGATAATGATACTGATAGTAAAATCCACTATAATTTTCTAATTGAGGTTCAGAATACCAACCGCCTACATTCTCACCATCCCATTTATCAATTTTAATTATATATCCTCCAGTAAGATCATCACCACTGACATCATCGGGATTAAGTTTATCAATATCCACCCTGTTACCGTCCCTCTTTACCTTTTCAAGCATGATATATACACCTCTATAATCTCCATTCAGTACCAACTCAAAATAATGTGTGCGACTGGCGTAGCGGCCTGCATCCCGGGCCATCTTGTAAATCAGCACATTGCGCATCAGTGATTTATCTGTATAAGGTGCATTAAAGATCCAGTCGTTCTCCTCAGGCATACCAAACAACGAAACATTATTATTTTCTCCCAGACTATCCCTAGTCTCAACGGCAAACTGTTTTTTAGGAAACCACAGGGTTGATGAGCCGCGCAGTTCAATGCCAATGATGCCATCATAGTGATTATAAGGATCAGAAAGATGGTTCGTTTCTCCAGGGCCATTATCTATGATGCCCATATGTGCTGTTATTTTATTTTCGTTTGGGATATCCTGACCGTTGGTGTTAACGATCACAATAGGTAAATGGGATGTAGTGAATGCAGTAGGTACAAAAAACCAATCTGGTGTAGTACCATAGTAAGAAACACCTGCGTTTAACTCAAAAGATAAAAAGAATAGGCTGGACATATCTGATGAGGTGGAATTAACATTGTGTACCTCAACAGCAAAAACATTCTCTCCTGCCTGTAACAATCCCTCAAGATCATTGTGATCCATAATATATACATCAGGTACACCACCTTGATACATAACCGCTTCATGGTCGCCCTCTGTGGTTTGATCATAGGGCACTGTTGTCCCTGGGGTACCCATGTTGAAAGATCGGGCAATTTCAACCCCATTTATATAAGCCACAAAACCATCATCATAATCTCCATGGATAGCAGCAGATACAATTTCATCTAATTCATCCACCTGAAATGATTTTCGAAAAAACACCGCTAATGTATTTGGAATTGTGGTGTTATCATCCTCATCACCATAGCCAAAGCCCCCCGGACCGCTGGACCAGCTACTTTCATCGAAGTCCAGTTCATTCCAATTCGTGGGTGGTGCAGATGTTCCTACGAAATAGTACCAAGTATCTTCTGTATAAATTGCTGTTTCCCAATGGGTTTGTGAAGCTGCATCGGACAGCATAGCCCACTGAATTATTACTACAAAAAAGGTAGTGTTTTTTTTAAGTATCATATACAAATAACTTCGGATTGATAGAATTGCAATTGAATATTATTTTATTACCTTACTTGTTGCAACACCCGCAATTACTGCCAATAACACAGATGGCAACATAACATCAAGTTTATCAAAGTAAATACCAATGCCATCTATGGCAGGTATAATAAATTTAAATATAGGTACACATAGAAAACCAGTTATCATGGATGCAATCGCCCCGTTTTCTGTATATCCATCCCAAAATAAGGATAGGATAATCACCGGACAGAAGGTAGCTGCTATACCGGACCAGCCAAAAATAATAAACCAGAAAACAGTTCTATCTGGCGATAAAATTGATACAAGCAAAGCAACCACTAGAGCTAAGAACGCTAGAATTAGGGTCACTTTCTTTGAAAGACCCATTAATGAATCTTCATCAATATCGGGGCGGACTATCTGTTGATAAAAATCTCTGGACACAGCACTGGATGCAACAACTAGCAATGAATCAACTGTAGACATAATTGCTGATAATACAGCGGCAATATATACCCCTATAATAAACATGGGCATAACCTCATTCAGTAGCATGGCCAAAACATTTTCTCCAGCGATACCTAAAACCGCTTCTGGATCTTGACCTGTCTTGGTTAAGATATATCTTCCTAAAATACCGATCATTACTGCACCTGTGTCTGATAGTAGTGTATAAATAATAGCAACCCATTTACCTTTTTCAATTTCATTTTCACTTTTAATGGCCATAAATCGCACATAAACCTGAGGGGACCCCATAAAACCTATCCCGATAGACACAAGACCAACAACGGTCACAAAATTGAGCAAACTGAAGCCGCCAGGTCCCCAAATATTCAATAATGCCGGATCAAGCGCATACAGATCGCTAATTAAAGATGCATCGGATGATAAGCTGAAATAAGCGACAATGGGTAATATCAGCAGTCCGACAAACATCAGGGCTCCCTGGAAAAAATCCGACCACGCCACCGCTAGAAACCCACCAGAAAAAATATACAGTACGACGATCCCAAAACCCAAGATGATGCCGGTGTAATAATTGAAACCCAGGAAAGATTCGAATGTTTTTCCTGTTACATCAATTTGAGCGCTGACATATATAACTACAATAATCGATAGTGCGGCGGCGGCGATAATACGGATCGTATTTGTCGATGACCGAAAATGGCTAACTAAAAAATCTGGAATGGTAATTGAATTATATTCATCCGTCAAGCGCTTGAATTTCTTGGCCATAAAATGCCATGAAATAAAAACACCTAAAACCTCGCCTACCACTATCCAAAATGCACTCACGCCAATGAGAGCACCCATCCCAGTCACACCGATCAAAAGCCAGCCAGATTCACCAGTTGATCGAGCCGACAAAGCAGCTATCCAGTAGCCCAACTTTTTACCGCCTACATAATAATCACTAATATTGGTAATTCTTTTGGACGCAAAGAATCCGATTCCTAACAGAATCGAAAAATAAATAGCTAAAACAATTAGTTTAGAGTCAATCATTTATTCATCTACTACTGCATCAATCATTTTGTTCATCGCCATCCAAGAGTCTAGCGCAGACTTTTCGTAAATATTCCATCCGGTAAATACTGCCACTATGTCCAGTTCCGGCAGTACAATCATGCGTTGCCCTCCCAGGCCTGAAGCAAGCAGTGCGGTATGGTTTTTACCATAAGGCATTAGCCACCACTGAAAACCATATTTAAATTTTGGCCAAATTGTATCCACAGGATTTGCTTGTGTGTTTTCCACCCAATTTTCCGGCAGGACCTGGTTATTACCCCACTTGCCATTATGGAGGTACAAGTAACCGAATTTTGCAAGGTCCCTAGGGGTTAGGTACAGGCCTCCTTCGGCATCAGTAAGTCCAGTAGGCGTGTGCTTCCAATAGTAATCTTTTATCCCCAAACCCTCAAACAAGTTTGTTTTAACATAATCAGCCAAATCTTGCCCTGTCGTTTTATTGATCAAATATGAAAGCAACATCGTGGCACCGCTATTATATTCATATTTCTCACCTGGCTCAAAGGCCATAGGCTGATCAATTACATATTGGATCCAATCCAGGCTTTCCTCCATTTGAACACAGTTGCTGGTGGAGTCTGTGTAAGGCATAGAAAATTCATCCCACTGAATACCAGTCGTCATAGTCAATACATCTCTGATCGTCATGGCATTTCTTCTCGGGTCCGGCGTAGAAGATTCATATTCATCAAAATAATCCATGATTTTTTCATCTAGACTTGGTATAGAACCGTTATTTATCGCGATACCTACAGCAGTAGCTGTAAAACTCTTGCTCACAGACTGCATGGTGTGCAAACGGGTATTATAATAATAGGGGTGCCAGAGAGGGTCATAGTAATTGTATTTACCCAGTTTAGTGCCTGTGGTTTTGAATAGAGAGTCATAATCATTCGTGTATTCTTTTTCAAAAACAATCATACCGTTCCTGATAACAAGCATACCATCGATATAGCCCAGATCGCCGCTTTCCAACATTGTACTGAATGCATATAATGAATCATAATTCATACCTTGAGATGTGGCCGTGGTTATTTCCCAACCAGCAGTCGGCCATTTTGTTGATGATTCATGATTTGAACAATGAATTATAAACAGATAAAAAAACATAAATAATATTTTTATTGTGGTTTTAAATTTTTTCATGATCAATAAAGTCTAGTACAATATTTGTTTTATTTTGTGTAAACCATTTTTTTTGTCGTTATTTCAGAATCTGTAGTGAGCCGGTAAAAATAAATACCACTTTGTACCTGTAATCCTTTGTTGTTTATACCTGTCCATAAAACATTGTGCTTTCCGGCTCGTTGATAGTCGTTTAACACAGTATAGACCTCCTTTCCTAATACATCATAAATCGCCAAATGGATATTCCCGCTCTTTGGTAGATCATAATGAAATTGGGTTTGAGGATTAAATGGATTCGGATAGTTCTGTCCCAAAGAAAAATATTCAGGAGCAGAATAGAAACTATTATCATTGGATAATAGATTTGTATTAGTACTTCCGGGCGTGGGATTCATTTGTTGCCAGGTGTCCGAGCCGTCGGGATATCTTCCATACGATACATCCTCATCCTGCGCATCAAATGATACGCTAAATACCATCGTACCGCTACTGTCTTCTCCATAAACAGTCTCTCCACCACTGCTTAACTTGGCATCAATCTCTGGAAATCCATTGGTCTCCCCCGTATACCATAAAATAAGAAATCCACCTGGTGGTATCATTGTATCCGGTGCTGTTGTAGCTATGATTCCTTCCGAATCAGAAAATCCCCAACCTTCTATATTTACTGGTGCAGTTCCATAATTATATAATTCCACAAAGTCCTCTCCTGAACCAAATATTTCCGAACCACAACAGGTCTCATTAGATGCCAAAAATTCATTGACTACTATGGTGGCTGTTAGATCTAAAGAGCCATCGTGTTCTAAAAAATAAATATGCGGTTTATCCGATCCAAGACCTGCAGAAGTAAACACTATATCGCCTTGGTTATCATTATCAATATCCCCGGAAAATAGTTTCGCTACTCGAACCTTACCCTGGTCCGTGCCACTTGTGAAATCATCAGTTGTATCATCCAAAAATATTATGTGTTCTACAAAACTTGAGTCTGACAATGGATTACCGCCAACATATTCCCAATCGTATACCGCCTCATTATAATGACCTGCTAAATATAAGTTGGGGTTCCCATCCATATCTGCGTCCCCTGTGATTAATTGTCTTAATCCGCCTTGATAGTGATTAAAATAATGAAAGTTTGAAAAGGTAATATCACTTACATTAGAACTTCCCTCAATTCCATAAAAATAGCCCGGGGTTAGCAATTCACCTGTTAATGAATTTGTTCCAGATGTAACGGCATATAATTCATTTGTATTATCGTCATTAAAGTTCGCCATAACTATACTTTGATTAGCACGTTCATTTAGTTCATTGCTAACATAGAAATCCGTCTGGTAAGCGTATAAATCCTCCGAACCTGTATTTTCATAAATAATCAAATGATAATACTCCCATGCTACGGTATAAATTTCCATCAAGCCGTCTTGATCTAAGTCATTCACATAAATATTATATCCGCTCCAGTTGGTAGTAATCGGATCTGTATACTCGATATGCCATGACGGGGAATCCAAATCGCTGTTTTCCAATTCAAATATCATAAAATGACTACTACCTGTAGTTCCCCATGGACCATTCATTATTGACACTACAACTTCCTGATTTGCGTCTCCATCCAATTCTGCTGCAATAATCTGTCCAGCTTCCCAAACGCTGTCCAAGCCCATATCCCACGTTGTTGTTGGCATATAGGGAAATAATAGAGAATCAGTGTTCCATTCAAAAATCTGCAAACCATGACCACCCGAGACCCCTGGCTCTGTATCTGCTAAAACGATAATTTCTGGTATACTATCTCCATCAACATCTCCAACCGTAACACTAGAATAATTATCATAAGTACAGCTTAAATCTCCAAAATAATAATACCATTGTAATGCAATAGAGTCGTTTGCTACTGCTTCAAAATGATACACTCCATTGCAAAAACTTCCTGTATAACTACTTGTTACAATAAAATCGCCATAACCATCATTGTCGAAATCATATGGGCCTACCATGCTCCAGGGTGGCCCATCTGGATGGAAACCTCCAGCGCCCCATGGCAGGTCAGTCCATTTTACAGAAAAAGAACTATCTACTTCTGCACCGATTATGAGTGAAAAACATAAAAAACATATCATCTTTTGAATTTGGATAGTCATTGTGTGCATCCTCTATAATATTGAGAAAATATCGTGTTTAAACTATTCTTGCTATTAATTTACATTATCTAAGCAATTAAGCATGAATGTAGTTCAATATCAGTTCCTATTTTTTCTAACGATAACAATTAAAATAATTGTAGCTCAGACCCCTTTTCTTGAATTCATACCATATGCAACACCAGAATTTGAACAATATTCTATAAGACACCATACAGATCATAATTACCCAACCCAAACACCAAACGGTGTAAATGCACGGTTCGATGGCAATATTTTTTATAATAACATTATGGCTTTTAATTGCCCTCCTGGTGTTTCATGTTACGACGGTCACGCTGGAAACGATTACCACATGCCAATAAATACTCCCATATTAGCCGCTGCAGATGGATATGTTGTTTGGTCTGCGTTTTCTCCGGGCGCGGATCCTTGTCCTGGGAACATAGAACCCAATGGAGATACAGGCATTATTATTATTTATCATTATAATGATTACTTTACCTGCTATCTTCATCTAAACCCTCCGTTAAATGTTGCTGTTGGAGAAACGGTAGCTGCCGGTGATACTATCGGATTTAATGGTATGACTGGATGTGCATCATCACCTCATTTACATTTTGAGGTTCGAAAAGAAAATTATTTTTTTGATCAAGAATTACCGTGGGTTGTTGACCCGTATGGCTGGTGGGGAGATTATGATGATCCCATAAAATCTATTAGGGGTTTTGCAAACGAATGGTTGTGGATTTCTGACTGGGTGATTGATGACGGAAAGGCTGGCTTTCAACGGTTCTACGGGCCCAATTGGGTGTACCAAAATATTGGCTATGATGGCGACTCTTGGACCGTTCCAGCTTCAAACGATGTGGAAAACAGTGCTCATTATGCCATATGGGTTCCAGATCTTACAGACAGTAGTGAATATAATATTGATGTATATACACCAAACATTTCTGATCTTACAAGTGCTGCACGATATGAAATTATTGTAAAGGATACTTCAGGAATAAATACAAAAACAATAGTTGTGTATAATCAAAATAATAATCCGGATAATTTCAATACAATTGCGACAATGGACTTACCCGCTGGATCAAATTGTGCAGTTATTCTTAGGGATATAGTAGATTCAAGCTCCACAGGGTCATATGTGGTTTTCGATGCGTTACGGTTCGTTAATACCGCTAACGTCAAAATTACAAATGAACAATCACAGCAAGTATTTCCTACAGACATTATTTTACACCCAACCTACCCAAACCCTTTTAACACAAGCACTACGTTAAGCTATGAGTTAACTATAAATGAAGTAGTAAAAATTGATATATTTGATATACTGGGTGATCATGTAAAGACTGTTCTCAATGAAAAACAATCGATTGGTTATAAAACGATTATTTGGGACGGCACAAATGATAAAAACAAAACCGTGCCAACAGGGATATATTATTGTACTGTAAGTACCAGCCGTTTTAGTGAAATAAACAAAATGGTGCTAATAAAATAATAGATCTTTTAATTGTTCTTGCCAGCACGACAGGATGCTATTTTATTAATAGCATTTTACCTGACCTGGAAAACTTCTCTGTATCAAGGTGATAAAAATACACACCTGAGCTTACCGTTTTATTGTATTGATCCTTCCCCTTCCAGTCGAAAACCATATTTCCGGGGGTAAAAGAACCATCGTATAACCGCCTGACAAAATAGCCAGCAGTATTGTATATCTTCAAGGTCCCCGATACATCGTGGGTAATGTTTAAGACTATTGTGGTCGCATTGGTAAAAGGATTAGGGAAATTACCATAAATATCTATTGTTGGTTGAATTTCGCCTAAAAAAACAAAGTCCATATCCTTAATGTTAAATTCAATATTTTTTATCTTCACCTGAAGCAGGCCCTGGCCTGCATCAATAAAATGATCACCAGTTGTTCTCCATTGCCAGTTTTGCCAACCTCCAGTATTAGGTACACCTATTTCGCCTGTAATTGGTTCATTATTATAGTATATCTGTAACCTGCCGTTACCTTCTATTGCAGCAACACGTACACGTATGGAATACATACCGCTGGAATCTGCTGTAATTGTATAGCCTGTCCAGTCGTGTAGATTTGTCCAGCCTACATTATAATTTGCACCGATGTTATCAGTGCTTTTTTCAATATCAACACCATCGTTACGATATGACCAGCCGTTATTCCAAGATGTGGAATTACCGCCAAATTTATCTGGGTCCTCATAAACATCATCATGATATGCAACACCATTAATGCCAAGGTCATAATCAACTGCCGCTAACAAGCCTGGGATATGATGATCCTTATACGGTTTTGCTTGTGTACCAAAGTCAGGATCATTGAATGCAGCTAAAAGTCCAATATTAGGACGACAATTTTCTATCAGGTATGCACTAACTAATTCTTGCAGACCACTTTCTGCATTTGATTGTGATGGTCTAGGCCCCAGGTTGGACCAGTAATTAAGTATGGACCTAAATCCTGGGGGTACGTCAATGCCCAGCAACGTTGATACGCTACCGTTATGCTTATAATTCCACCAACTCCACC
>Ga0257109_1000040_pt1 | contig 30947 bp, 22 predicted proteins | sample LP_taG_8_FD_191566 | JGI IMG/M metagenome (GOLD analysis project Ga0257109, IMG submission 191566) | Marine microbial communities from Northeast Subartic Pacific Ocean, Canada - LP_J_2011_P26_2000m | ecosystem: Environmental > Aquatic > Marine > Oceanic | place: Canada: Northeast Subartic... | reverse complement strand
ATCTCCTCGCCGGGACCAACCTCGACGGTCCCCAGGGAACCATCACCCAGATGGTCCTCGACCGTCGCCACCTCTTCAGGAGCCGGAGCAGCCGTCGTAGCCGGAGCCGGAGCAGCGGTCGTAGCCGCTGCCGCCGGAGCAGCAGTCGTAGCCGCTGCCGCCGGAGCAGCAGTGGTGGCCGCAGCCGAACCACTACCAGAGGCGGAATCCCCGCCACCATCGGAGCCGCAGGCACCAGCCAGCAGCGTGAATGTCGCCAGTAGCGCCGTCAACCAGCGCAGTCGAGTACTCATGAAGACAGGTTCCCCCCGTGTTGAGTGTGAGTATCCGGCGTGAGGTGACACGCGTCACCCCGCCGAAGGTGTGGACCGTATCCACAGACGAGGCCGTACATCCAGTCGGGCGGTAAGAAAGTCACGGCCTCGTAATGATCGATCACCATCCAGCCGGCGACACCGTCCCACCCGGCAGCCCGGCAGCCCGGCAATCCGCCAATCCACCGACCGGGCGCATCCAGCCGGATGACGGTCCTAACCTCCACGTTCGTGCCACACCCGCTTCCAGAGGTGGACGCCCACGGCCTGGTCGTGCGCTCCACGCCGGCCCCCCTCCCCGAGGGGCCGTCCACGGTCTCAGCCTGTCTGGAGGCCGGGCGCCGTGATCACCCCGACCGCCCCGCCCTCGTATGGAACCACAGCACCCTCACCTACTCGGAGCTGGACACGCGGGTGGCGGCAGCCGCCGGAGCCCTTGCGTCGCTCGGTATCGGGCCCGGCGACCGGGTCGCATGCTCCCTGCCGAACCGACCGGCCCTCGTGGAGGCGTTCCTGGCCACCCAGCGACTGGGGGCGGTGTGGCTGGGGATCAACACCAACCTCGTGGCGGACGAGGCCCACTGGCTCCTGGACGATGCCGGCGCCCGGCTCCTCATCACGGACCCCGACCGCCTCGCCATCGGCGGAGGCCGGCTGACGATCGCCGTCGACCCCACCACGGATGGCGGCGCTGACGACGAGTGGGCCGTGCTGCTGGACGCGGGCCTGCCGGCCCCGACCGTCGAGGTGGACCCGCAGGCACCGGCAGCCATCGCATACACCTCGGGCACCACCGGACGCCCCAAGGGAGCCGTCCACTCCCAGCACAACCTGCTCTGGCCGGGCATCTCCAGCCGGCACGCCTACCCGGCCGTCGACGGCGAACACCACGGAACGGCGCTCGCCCTCACCATCCTGAACATGCTGGTGCTGGGTCCACTCTGGGCATTCCTACGGGGCACCACCGCCGTGCTGCTGGAGCGGACCGACCCTGTCGGGCTGGCCACCGAGGTGCGTCGGCACCGGATCAACAGGATCACGCTGGTTCCGACCATGGCCCACGACCTGGTGGCCCACGCCGACGTGGACGGCGGGGACCTGGCAACCCTGACCCAGACCATCATCGGCGCCGGACACACCCCGGCAGCCCTCAGGACGGCCTGGTTGGAGAAGTTCGGCAGCCGTGCCCTGGTCGGCTACGGCCTCACGGAGGCACCCACGGGCGTCACCCGTGAGCACGTGGACCGCCCGATGCGCGACGACGGGGCCGGCTACCCACTCGAACCGCTCCGGGTGGTCATAGTGGACGACGACGACAGGGAGGTGCCCAGCGGCGAGACCGGCGAGGTCTGCCTCGCACCGGTCACCGAGGGACGATGGGCCGGGACGTGGACCCCGATGCTGGGCTACTGGAACTCGGGAGAGGCCACGGCCGAGGCACTCCGCGGCGAGATGCTCCACACCGGCGACCTGGGCCTGTTGGACGAGAACGGCCAGTTGGTGATCCGTGGGCGCCGCACCGAGATGATCCTGCGGGGTGGGGCCAACGTGTACCCGCTGGAGGTGGAGCGCGTCCTGCTGGAACATCCCGGCGTGGAGGAGGCCGTCGTGCTGGGGCTGCCCGACGAGAGGCTCGGGGAGGTGGTGGTCGCCTGCCTGGTCCCGGCCGGATCCGCCGATCCGCAGGCGCTGGCCGATGGGGTGACGACCTTCTGCCGGGACCGTCTGGCCCGCTACAAGGTTCCGGAACGGCTGCTGGTGGTGGATTCCCTACCCCGCAACGCCATGGGCAAGGTCGTGAAGGCCGAGCTGGTCCCCCGGTTCGACGGATCCTGAGCGCGCTACCGGGACAGGGTTACGACGCCGCCCTCGGCCACCGACACCCCGACCCGGTCGCCGACGCTCGGAGACCCGTCCGACCAGGCCCTCAGGCGGAGCCCGTCCACGTCCAGGACCACCACGGCCCGACCACCCCGGATGGACGTCCCCACCACCAACCCGGAAACCGGGCCCACCGTCCTGCCGGCCGACACCGGTGCGGTTGCCGGCTCCCCGTCGGCAGGCGCACCGACCACGAGCCTGTCCCCGCGGACCAGCACCGTGCCGGGGCCGTCACCGAGGCGCCCCAGGGGACAGCAACCGGACCCATCCAGGACCACCAGGTTCTCGTGGCCCAGGCACCTGGCGGAATGCACCGTTCCGGGATCCGCCCACACTTCGGCCGGCCCACCGATCCGATCGATCCGACCGTTCCCCAGGACCGCGATCCGATCAGCCAGGGCGAACGCCTCGTCGTGGTCGTGGGTGACGTGGACGACCGCCTGGCCCAGCCGACGTAGCAGCACCCCGAGGTCCTCGGTGAGGCGTTCCCTCAGGACCCGGTCCAGGGAACCGAACGGCTCGTCGAGCATCAGCAGGCGGGGTCCGGCGGCCACCGACCTGGCCAGGGCGACCCGCTGGGCCTCGCCACCGGAGAGCGTGTCCACCCGTCGGCCACCGAACCCCTCCAGCCCGACCATCTCGAGCGCCCGGGCCACCCGGTGGGCCCGCTGGTCCGCCGGCATGCCGGCCACCTTCAGTCCGAACTCCACGTTGCCTGCCACATCGCGGTGCGGGAACAGGGCATGGTCCTGGAACATCAGCCCGAAACCACGTTCGTGGGTCGCCACGTCGGTCAGGTCCCGGTCCCCCCAGAAAATCCGGCCGGCCGACGGTCGCTCCAGGCCGGCTATGGCACGTAGCAGGGTGCTCTTGCCGCAACCCGATGGGCCCAGGAGCACCAGCACCTCGCCCTCGTCCACCTCCAGGTCCACGCCGTCGAGCACCGCAACGCCATCGAAGGCCACCGACAGGCCGTCCACCCGCAGGGTCACAGGTCACCCCTTACCGCGCCACGCCGTCCCCAACCCTCGATGGCCAGCACCGAAGCCGCTGTCAGCACCATCAGCACCACGGACAGCGCCATGGCCTGGCCCCTCAGCGCCTCTCCGGGAGTTCCCAGCAGCCGGAACAGGGCGAGTGGAGCGGTCAGGCGGTCGGGGTGCCGCGGCAGGAACGAGGTGGCCCCGAACTCCCCGAGGGAGACCGCGAAGGCGAAGGCGCCGCCCACGGCGAGCGCCCGGGCGGCGATGGGAAGGTCCACGTCACGTCGCACCCGTGCCGGTGAGGCTCCGAGTACCGCCGCGGCCTCGCGGAGTCGATGGTCGATGCTCCGGAGCGTGGGGACCACGGTCCGCATCACGAAAGGCACGCCTATGAGGGCATGGGCCACCGGCACCAGCCAGCGCGAGGACCGGAGGTCCAGCGGTGGTCCGTCCAGGGCGATGAGCATGCCGAATCCCACTGTCACCGCCGATGCGCCCAGCGGGAGCATCAACCCCAGGTCGAAGAGCCTCGATGTGGCCCGACGGCCATGGACCACGACCAGCGACGCCAGACCGCCAACCAGCACGGCCAGGCCGGCGGCAACCACGGCGAAGAGCAGCGAGTTGCGGAGGGCCGCCAGCGCCGAGATCGGCAGCAGGTCGACCCGGTCGGCCAACGCTGCGTAGTTGCGCAACGACCATGCGGCGTCCACCCCCCGACCGGAGGTGAGCGAACGCTCCACCAGCACGGCGATCGGCATGCCCAGCACGACGGCCAGGAGCCCCAGGTTCCCGACCAGGAGCCGACCGCTGGCCCGGGGCAGTACCCGCCGGACCGGTACCTCTCCGATGGCACGACGGCGTTGCATCGAGTTGGCGACGACCACCATCGCCAGCACGGCCACGAGCTGCACGACGGCCAGGGCGGTGGCCGAGGCCAGGTCGCCACGGAACACCGCATGACGCCATATCTCGGTCTCCAACGTGGCACGTGTCGGCCCACCCAGGATGAGGATCACCCCGAACGAGGTGAAGCAGAACAGGAACACGATCGAGGCCGCAGCGGCCACCGCCGGCCAGAGGCGGGGCAGGGTCACCCACCGGAAGGCCTGCCACGGCGTGGCCCCGAGCACACGGGCCTGCTCCTCGGGGCGGGTGTCGAGGCCCTCCCAGAAGGTGCCCACCGTGCGCAGCACTATGGCCACGTTGAAGAAGACGTGGGCGGCCAGGATCGCCCCGACCGTCCGGGTCAGCCGTAACGGGCCATCGGACAGCCCGAACCTCTCGAACAGGGCCATGAACGCACCCCCGACCACGACGGTGGGGAGGACGAACGGCACGGTTGCCGCCGCCCGCAGGACCGCCTGCCCCCGGAACCGGCGGCGGGCCAGCAGGTGGGCGCCCGGCCAGGCCACCAGGACGGCAAGGACCGTGGAGGCCACCGCCTGCCAGAGGGTGAACCAGACCACACCCCGGAACGACCCCCGCCCGGGTAGGCCGACCAGCCGTTCGAGGCCACCTACACCTATGCCGCGGACCAGGATCGACCCGACCGGGTAGAGGAAGAAGACGGTCAGGAAGCCGGCCGGGATGGCGACGCAGAGCACCCGGGCCGATGCCCGAACCAGTTCCCGGGCCTGTTCTGGAACCTGTTCTGGGATCTGTCCCATATCAGGTCAGCGGAGCACGATCTCTGCCCACCGCTCGGTCCATGCATTGCGGTTCGCCTCGATCTCGGCCGGATCCAGGACGTGCGGGTCCTCCGGAAGCTGCACGAAGTCCACGAAGGCCTGCGGCAACGCCGCCGAGGCCAGTGCCGGGAACACGAACATGTTCAGGGGGATGTCCTCCTGGAATGTCGGCGACAGGAGGAAGTCGACCAGCAGTTCGGCCGCAGCCCTGTGCTCCGTTCCGGCAAGGATGCCGGCGAACTCGATCTGGCGGAAGCACGTATCCGTGACCACCCCGGTCGGCGGCGTCTCCACCGGCGGGTCGGCGTAGATCACCTCGGCCGGCGGGCTGGACGCGTAGCTCACGACTATGGGGCGATCGCCGCCGCCGGACACGAACTCGCCGTAGTAGGCGTCCTCCCACCCGGACGACACCACCACGCCGTTGCGGCGCAGCGCCGCCCAGTAGTCCTCCCAGCCATCGCCGTACTCGGCAATGGTGGCCAGCAGGAAGGCGAGGCCCGGCGACGACGTCTCAGGGTTCTGCACGACCAGCTGGTCGGCGTACGCCGGATCGGCGAGGTCGGCGAGCGTCGAGGGGGCCGGGTTGTCGGCGTCGAACCGGTCGATCCAGTAGTTGACGCAGACGTCGCCGAAGTCGATCGGGGTGACGCGGTGCGTGGGGTCCAGCCGCAGCGACTCGGGCACACCGACGAGGGCCGGCGACTCGTAGGCCTCGAACAGGTCCGCGTCGAGTGCCCGCTGGAGGAAGGTGTTGTCAACGCCGAACATGACGTCGCCCAGCGGATCTCCGGCCGTCAGGATGGCCGTCGAGACCATCTGGCCCGTGTCGCCGGCCATCTGGAGGACGACCTCTATCCCGGTGTCGGCGGTGAACGCCTGGAGCGTGCCCTCCGAGATCCAGAACGAATCATGGGTGATGAGGATCACCGGTCCGGTTGGCGACGGTGCCTCGGTGGTCGCCGCTCCCCCGGAACTCAACGGGACCGCCGTGAGGTTGTCGGTGCCGCCACAGGCGGAGGCCGAGAGGGCCACCACCAGCGCCGCCATGAGCGCCACGACAGGTTGGAACCGGAGTCGGATGCCAATCATCGGGTCTCCCTTCGCCGGCATTACCCGGAGCAGGTTCTGGTCGGGTCGACAGCGCCTCCGGCCCGTCCACGGATATCAGTGGACGAGGCGATCGCTGCCCTCTCAGCCCGGCGTTAGGCCCGAGCTCCCCGGTCGGTTGTCGCTATGGAGACTACCCGTGGGCCCGTACTGCGGGAGCGGCCCTGCCGGGAATGTGGAAGCGGTTCCAGACGCTGGCGGAGGCCGGATCGACGTGCCGGTCCGGGACCGGTCCTCACCCGAGGTGGACGGCGACCATGTGCCGGGTATCGGCCGACGACCGACCCATGTGCAGCTCGTAGGTGCCGGGATCCACGTGCCATCCAGGCTCGTCCCGGGGACCCGACCCCTGGCCGGCGGCGACCGGAACCCTGGAGAGACGTTCGGAGTGCCCGGGATCCCCCGGGTCCCAGTAGGCGAAGGCACGGTGGTCCAGCTGGATGACGACGTCGGCCGATCCGCCCGGCTCCAGGCGCACCTTGGCGAAGCCCTGCAGTTCCCGCACGGGCCTGGTGAGACGTGGGGCCGTGGGCGCCACGTAGCACTGCACAACCTCGGATCCCGCACGGTCACCGCTATTGGTGACCGGCACGGTCACCGTCACGGTCGCGCCCGCCTCCAGTTCTGCAATGGAGGGGATCTCATCCAGCGACGGCTCCCCCCACCTGAACGTCGTGTAGCCGAGGCCGTGGCCGAACGGAAAGGCCACCGGCAGTCGACGCGCCTCGTACCACCGGTAGCCGGTGAACAGCCCCTCCGAGTACACCACCCGACCGTTCTCTCCCGGGTAGGAGAGGAAGGCCGGCGTGTCCTCCAGTCGGCGGGGCATCGTCGTGGGCAGGCGGCCCGACGGTTCGTCGTCTCCGAAGAGCACGTCGACCAGGGCATCGGCCATCTCCTGGCCTCCGAACCAGATCTGCAGTACTGCCGGGGCCACCTCGGCCCAGTCGCTGGTGACCACCGATCCCGAGTTGACCACGACCACGGTCCGCTCGTTGGCTGCGCACACCCGTCGGATCAGCTCCGGCTGGTCACCCGGCAGGTCCATCGACTCCCGGTCCCTGCCCTCCGTCTCCCAGTCCAGGCTGGTGCCGACCACCAGCACGACCGCATCGGCAGCGGTCGCCACAGCCACGGCCCGGTCCATGAGGTCGTCAGGTGTCGGAGCGCGCACCCCGACCTTGGCTCCGCTCAGCATCGCGGCCTCCGCCGGAGTCCACTCCACCTCCACCCGGACGGGTCGACCGGCGACCATCGACACCAGCGCGTCCGCCTCGGCACTCCCCATGCCGAAGAACTCGTCGCCGGGCGGCATGGGTCGCTCTATCCCGTCGACCACCACCTCGCCGTCCACCAGGAGTCGGGCCCTTCCGGCCTGCACCAGGGTGAGGGCATGGTCACCGTCGACCGCAGGGGTGTACGTGGTGCTCGCCCGGAACGAGAAGGACCGCAGGTCGGACACTCCCGGAGCCCGATCGAAGTGGAGGATCCGGCCGTCCCTGAAGGTGGCGGTACCGACCTCCGGACCCGTCCAGTCGGTGGAGTCGAAGTAGACCACGTCGAATCCACGTCCACCGTCGGCCCGTACCGCACTCCGGCCACCGAGGGGCTGGGCTGACCGGTCGGTGACCACACCCGGCTCGTAGCAGATCTCCAGCCGGTCGCCCAGCCGGGCGACCAGGGCATCCAGCGGTGAGGTCTCGTGCTGGGCCACCAGGGCTGCCGACCCACCGCCCATGACCATCGTCGCCGCTGCGTTAGGACCGATCACGGCCAGGCTGGCCAGCCGGTCCACGGCCAGCGGCAGGATCCGGTCGTTCTTCAGGAGGACCATCGCCTCGGTGGCTGCACGCCGGGCCAGGGACCGGTGGGCCGGCTCGTCCAGTTGCTTTTCCTCCCGGTCGTGCGGTTCCTGGAAGGCCCGGGTCCGCTCGGCCAGGAGCAGGAGGCGACCGACCGCTGCGTCCACCACCGACTCGGGTACCTCGCCTGCCTCGACGGCATCCACCAGCCGCTCTCCGTACCAGTGGGGCGGCCCGGGCATCTCCAGGTCCAACCCGGCGATAGCCGAGGCGCCGGTCGACCTGGCTCCGAACCAGTCCGAGACCACGATCCCGTCGAAGCCCCACTCGCCGCGCAGCACCGTGTCCAGCATCCACCGGTTCTCGGCTGCGTAGGTCCCGTTCACCCGGTTGTAGGAAGCCATCACGCCCCACGCCCCGGCGTCCTGGACCGCCATCTGGAACGGACGCATCGAGACCTCTCGGAGGGTCCGTTCGTCCACCTCCGAGGAGATGGTGTTGCGCTGGAACTCGGAGTCGTTGGCCACGAAGTGCTTGATCGTGGTCCCGATGCCGCCGGCCTGCACACCACGGATGTAGCCGACGGCGATCCGGCCGGTCAGGTACGGGTCCTCGGACATGCACTCGAAGTTCCGCCCACCCAGCGGGGTCCTGTGCAGGTTCACCGTCGGGGCCAGCAGCACATGACAACCCCGGGCCCGGGTCTCGGCGGCCAGCACCCCACCCAGTTCCTCGACCAGCCCCGGGTTCCAGGTTGCGCCAAGTGCCGTACCGCTCGGAATGCAGAGGGAGGGAATCCCGGTACCCAGCAGGCCCATCCCACGCGCACCGTTCGGACCATCCGTCACCTTCAGCGACGGGATGCCCAGGCGTTCCACCGACTGGACCGACCAGAGGTCGCGGCCACCCATCAGCGCCACCTTCTCGGCCAGCGTCAGCTCGGCCAGCAGTTCATCGATGCGCCCGGTCACGGGCTGATGGTCCCCCATGGGAGGCGGTCACGACCAGCCCGGCCAGCCCGAATCACCCGGGTCGCCCCGACCTCCGGGAACATCCGGGCGGCGCCGCCACCGGAAATCTGACGCTCCGTCAGGAATCAGATCCACGCCACGGCTAGCCTCACCGGGATGCAGACGGGCAAGTACGACCTCCTGATCCATGGCGGCCTGGTGGTGGACGGCACCGGCACCCCCGGCGTGACGGCCGACATCGCCGTGGTCGACGGTCGCATCGTGGCGATCGGCGACCTGGCGGGCTCCGGGGCCACCGAGGTCATCGACGCCACCGGGAAGGTGGTCTGCCCGGGCTTCGTCGACCCCCACACCCACTACGACGCCCAGTTGTTCTGGGACCCCTACGCCACGCCGTCGTGCCAGCACGGCGTCACGAGCGTGGTCATGGGCAACTGCGGCTTCAGCATCGCTCCACTCGGCGACGACTCGGACGCCGAGTACCTGGCCGCCATGCTCGTGCGGGTCGAGGGAATGTCCCCGGCGGCCCTCGCCGAGGGAGTGGACTGGGACTGGCGGAGCTTCGGCGACTTCCTGGGACGGTTCGAGGGGAAGCTCGGCGTGAACGTGGCCGGCATGGTCGGCCACAGCGCCCTGCGCCGCATGGTCATGAAGGACGACGCCGTCAGCCGGGAGGCCACGGCTACCGAACTGGTCGAGATGCAGCGGGTCCTCGCCGAGTCCCTGGAGGCCGGCGGCCTGGGCTTCTCGACCAGCAGGTCCTTCACCCACAGCGACGGTGACGGCAGGCCCGTCCCTTCACGCACCGCCTCCGTCGACGAGGTGGTCGCCCTCTGCGGCGTCTGCGCCGACTACCCCGGCACGACCCTGGAATGGGTGGCTGACGGCTGCATGAACGGCTTCACCGATGACGAGGTGGACCTCATGACCCGCATGTCGCTGGCCGCACGACGACCGGTGAACTGGAATGTCCTCACCATCGATTCCGCACGCCCGGACGACTACCGCAACCAACTGGCCGCCTGCGACCGGGTGGCCGAGGCCGGCGGAAGGGCCGTGGCGCTGACCATGCCGATCCTCGTCGGCATGAACATGCACTTCCATTCGTTCTGCGCCCTCTACTCACTGCCCGACTGGGGCGACGTGATGAACATGGAGCATGCGGAGAAGGTTGCCGCCCTCGGCGACCCGGAGACCCGTCGGTTCCTGGAGGAACGCGCAGCCTCACCGGATGCCGGCGTCTTCTCCCGCCTGACCGGCTGGAGCCTCTACCGCATCGGGGACACCTTCTCGGATGCCAACGAGGGACTGAAGGGTCGCCTCGTCGGTGACATCGCCCGTGAGCGCGGCCAACGCGACTTCTACACCCTGCTGGACATCGTCCTGGCCGACGACCTGCGGACGGTGCTGTGGCCCGGCCCGACCGACGACGATCCATCCAGTTGGCTGATGCGCCAGGCCGCCTGGGACCACGATCACGTGATGATCGGCGGCTCGGACGCCGGTGCCCACCTGGATCGAATGGCCGGAGCCAGCTACACCACCCAGTGGTTGGCCGACTGCCTGCGCGGCCGGCAGCTGGCCACCCTGGAGGGCGCCATCGCCCACATGACCGACGTCCCGGCCCGGTTCTTCGGCATCCGGGAGAGGGGCCGGATCACCGAGGGCTGGCACGCCGACCTGGTGGTGCTGGACCCGGCGACCGTCGGCGCCGGCGAGTTCCAGATGCGCAACGACCTGCCCGGGAACAGTCCCCGCCTGTACGCCGACGCCATCGGCATCGAGCGGGTCTACGTGAACGGCACCTGCACGGTCCTGGACGGAACGCCGACGGGGAACCTGCCGGGCCGCGTCCTTCGCTCCGGTACCGACACCGAGACGACCGGGATTCCAGCCGACGCCTGACGCGTCACGCCACGCGCCCACCCGCTGACCGGGAGACGCGCCCACCTGCTGACCGGGAGACGCGCCCTGCCCTGACGCCGCCCCGACAGATCGGCCAGCGGAATCAGCCCTCCGGGGGTGCCGGGACCTCCACGCCGGCCGGCACCCGGGAATAGTGGTCATGCTGTGCCGTGAAACGGCCCCTCCCACCGGTGATCGAGCGCAGGTCGATCGAGTAGCGAAGCATCTCGGCCTCCGGGGCCATGGCACTGATCACCTGGGCACCCCAGCGGTCCAGCTCCGAGCCCTGCACTGTCGCCCGACGTGAGGAGAGGTCGCCCATCACGTCACCCAGGCATTCCGACGGGATCGTCACCTCCACGGCCATGACCGGCTCCAGCACGACGCAGCGGGCGCCGCCGAGAGCCTCCTGGAAGGCCAGGCGCCCGGCCATCTTGAAGCTCATCTCCGAGGAGTCCACCGAGTGGTGCTTGCCGTCGACCACGGCGACCTTCACGTCCACCACCGGGTACCCCGATGAACCACCTTGCGCCATGGCCTCGGCGACCCCTGCCTCCACCGCCGTGATGAACTGCCTCGGAATCGCCCCGCCGGTCACCTCGTCCACGAACTCGAGTCCGGAACCCGCCGGTAGCGGCTCGATCCGGATGGAGGCGATGCCGAACTGCCCGTGTCCACCGCTCTGCTTCTTGTACCTGCCCTCCGCCGAGGACTTCGCCGTGATGGTCTCGCGGTAGGCGACGCGAACGTCCTCGGAGTCGACCTGCACGCCGAACTTCCTCTCGAGTCGTGCCACCACGTTGCGGAGGTGGGTCTCGCCCAACCCCCCGAGAAGCGTCTGGTGGGTCTCGGAGTTGCGGGTGACGGTCAGCACCGGATCCTCGTCCACGAGGCGGTGCAGGGCGTTGGCCAACTTGTCCTCGTCGGCCCGGGCCCTGGCGGTGACCGCCATCTCCAGCACCGGGGTCGGGAAGCCGATGGCAGGAACTTTCGCCCGACCTGCAGCCGAGAGCGTGTCGCCGGTGAGGGTGGCATGCAGCTTGGATACCGCCCCGATGTCGCCGGCAGGTAGGCGGTCCACGTCAACCGATTCGCCGCCCTGCAGGCTCATGACGTTGCGGAGGCGCTCGTCGTCGCCGGTGCGGCCGTTCGTGAGGCGGATGTCGCGCTCAACCGTCCCGGTCAGCACCCGGAAGTACGAAATGTGGCCGAGGTAGGGATCCACGGCCGTCTTGAAGACCTGCACGAGGGTGGCGGCCGCCCGGTCGGGCACCACCTCCACCTCACGGCCCCCGACGGTGACCACGACCGGTGGACGATCCAGCGGCGACGGGCCGACCTCGACGATGAAGTTGCACAACCTGTCCACGGCGATCGGGATGGTGGCCGAACCGCAGACCACCGGGAACACGGTGCCGGCGGCCACACCCCGGCCCAGCACCTCCTCCAACTCCTCGAACGAGGGGGTGTCGCCCTCCAGGAACCGTTCCAGGAGGTCGTCGTCGGCCACCACGATGTTCTCCACCAGGGAGTCGTGGACCTGGTGCTCCCTCTCCTCCATCTCGTCGGGAATCTCACCCAGCTCCGCATGGCCGCTGTCGTAGATCCAGGCGGTGTCGGTGAGCAGGTCGGCGATCCCGTGGAATGCCCCGGCCTCGCCGATGGGGATCTCCAGCGGCGCCACACCGGCACCGAAGGTGCTCTGGAGGTCGGCCAGCACCTCCTCGAAATTGGTTCGCTCCCTGTCCAACTTGTTCACGAAGATCATCCGCGGCAGGTTCCGGTCGGCGGCCTGGTGCCAGAGGTCGATGGTGGAATGGTCCAGACCGGTGGATGCGTCCACCACGAACACCGCCATGTCGGCGACCGCCATGGCGCCCACCGCCTCCCCGGCGAAGTCGAAGGTGCCGGGGGTGTCCAGGAGGTTCACCTTGTGGCCGTTCCACTCGAAGGTGGCCAGAGCCGTCGTCAACGAATGCCCGACCTCCTTCTCCTCCGGCTCGTGGTCACAGACGGTTGATCCGTCCTCGACGCGCCCCACCCTGGTGAGGATTCCGGCCCTGTAGAGCATCGCCTCGGCAAGGGAGGTCTTTCCCGAACCGGACGGCCCGACGAGGGCCACGTTCCGGATGCGTTCAGACGCAAAGGCCTTCACAGCTCACCTCCTGCGCCGACGGACCTCCGATGGGCTCGCCGTCGGCTTCGTCCGACGTGGAGGCGCGACGGTACCCGCCGTCGGAACGTGCCGCCAGAGGCGTCGCCGGGAGTTGGGTGGGGGGAACCGTGCGCCCGCTGTCCACCCCGCCCGGGGCACGATCCCCCGCCGCAGGGTCGCCACAGGCCTACCGTTCTAGGCATAGCGTCCCTCCACCGAGCCACCGACCCCGACCCAGCCTCCGCCTCCGCCTCCGCCTCCGAAAGGAACCCGGAGCGGGAGGCCGACGTGTCCGGCACCCCGGTGGACGACCGATGCACCTACGTGCTCGACACCTCGGTGCTGCTCTCCGACCCGATGGCATTCAGCCGGTTCGGCCGTCACGACGTCATTCTCCCCGTCGTGGTGCTCGACGAGTTGGAGGGCAAGCGCCACCACCCGGAACTGGGATGGGCCGCCCGGACCACCCTGCGTGCCCTGGAGGAGATGCGCCTCCACTACGGCGACCTGCAGAACCCGATGGCGGCGAACGAGGACGGCGGCACCGTCCGCGTGGAGCTGAACCACCGCGACCTGAGCCACCTCCCGGAATCGCTGCAGGGCATCTCCAACGACCACAGGATCCTGGGCGTGGCCTCCTCGCTGGCGGCAGCGGGGTTCGCCGTGACCCTGGTCTCCAAGGACCTTCCGCTACGCCTCCGTGCCTCCATGGCCGGCGTGGGAGCCGACGACTACCACCCGGTCGGTGGGAACTCCGACCACCTCACCGGCTTCGAGTCGCTCACAGTCGACGGGAACCTCATCGACGACCTCTACCGGGACGGCATCGTCGACCTGGACGAGGCCCGTGACCTGCCGTGCCACACCGGCCTGGCCCTGACGAACGGCTCGCAGTCGGTGCTGGCCCGGGTCCACCCCGACAAGCGGGTCCGACGTGTGGACGCCGACCTGGAGTTGTTCGGGGTCCGGGGCCGCAACGCCGAACAGAAGCTGGCACTGGACCTCCTGGCCGACCCGACCATCGGGGTGGTCAGCCTCGGAGGGCCGGCCGGTACGGGCAAGAGCGTGCTGGCCCTCGCCGCCGGCCTGGAGTCGGTGGTGGAGAGGCGCCAGCACCGTCGGGTCGTGGTGTTCCGACCGCTGTTCGCGGTGGGCGGCCAGGACCTCGGGTACCTGCCCGGATCCGAGCAGGAGAAGATGTCGCCGTGGTCGGCCGCCGTGGTCGACGCCCTGGAAGCCGTCGCCGAACGCCACATGGTGGAGGAGCTCATGGACGAGGGAATCCTCGAGACGCTCCCCCTCACCCACATACGTGGTCGGACCCTCACCGACACGTGGGTGGTGATCGACGAGGCACAGAACCTTGAGAGGTCCGTCCTGCTTACCGCCCTCAGCCGGATCGGGCCCAACAGCCGGGTGGTGCTCACACACGACGTGGCCCAGCGGGACAACCTCCGGGTGGGTCGACACGACGGGGTCCTGACCGTGGTCAACGACCTCCAGGGCCACCCGCTGTTCGCCCACATGTCGCTGACCCGGTCCGAGCGCTCGCCGGTGGCAGGTCTCGTGACCGGGCTGCTGGAGACCGAGCCGCTCAGCCTGGGCTGATCGCCGATCCATCCATCAGGCCACGGTCCCCGTGGTTCCTAGACTCTCCGGCCATGGGTGACGCTGGACGCAGGAGCATCCGCCTGCCACGCCCCTCGCGCCGCCAATGGTCGGAGGTGCTCTCGCTGGCCGTTCCGGCACTGTTCGTGGCCATTCCCCTGGCCCGGATGCTGGGCGCCGGAGCGACGACCATGGAGGAGGCAAACGTCCTGGTCGTGGCCGCCGGGATCCTGGACGGCCGATTCCCACATGCGGACGTGGAGTACCTCTACGCCCCCGGCACTGCGTGGGCGGTCGCAGGAGCCTTCTGGACGCTGGGAACCTCGGTCGCCGTGGAACGTCTGGTGGGTCTGGCCTACCGACTGGCATTCCTCTGGGGGATCCACCGGCTGGCCCGGCGCTGGGGATCGGGCACCGCCGCCTGCGCCGCCATCGCCTCGTGGGCCGTCATCGCCCCGTTCGGCCTGGTGGCCTACCCGTGGATCGCCGGACTGGGCCTGCTCGTGGCTGGTGCCGCCCTGGTCCTCGACGGCGACGACGGGCGGCGTGCCTCGATCGGTGCCGCCCTCTGCGGCCTGGCCGTCTTCCACCAGCTGGTGCTCGGCCCGGCGGCTCTCGTGGTGGTCCTGCCGGCGCTCCTGTCCGCCGACGTACGCCGCCGGGCACGGCTCGTGACGGGGCTGGTGGCCGGCCTCTCCCCGTTCCTCCTGCACCTCGTCCTGGTGGGGCCACGATCGATGCTGGATGGCATGGTCATCGATCCGATCTTCAGGTTGCGTGCCGGTCGGAGCCTTCCGTTGCCCCCTGATCCGTCAGACAGCGGCGACTTCTTCGCACGCCTGGATGACCTTCTGAGAGGCCCGGACCGGCTCCCCGGGCTGGACCGCCCGGCCCAGATCGCCGCCCTCTTCTGGCTGCTGGTCCTCGCCACCGTCGCACTCGTGGTGGTGGCCCGACGCTGGAGGGGACCCGGCCGGACCAGGTTCGCCACGATGGCGGCCATCGCCGTGGCCCTCGTGCCGATGGCCCTGCAACGTCCCAGCCCCAACCACCTGAAGTTCGTGGGGACCTTCACCGTTGCCGTAGCCGTCGTCGCCATCGCCGTTCCTCTGAGCCGTCGGGCCCGCTCGTTGGCCGCCCCGATCGCCCTGGCACTGGTCCTGGGCGGCCTCGCCGTCGTGGCCCCGCACCACATCGGCCGCTTCACCTTCGAGGCCTTCACCGACCGACCGTTCGACTCCTCGTCGACCACGGTGGTGCACGACGGTCGCACCCTCCCCATCGGCCGGGGCGCCGCGGCGGCGGCCGTGGCCGACGAGATCCACAGCGTCGTATCGGTGGTCGACTACCTCACCCGGCCGGGCGACCGCTTGTTCGTCGGGCCCGTCGACCTGACCCGCACCAACTACGGCGACACCTTCTTCTACTTCCTGCTACCCGACCTGGTCCCGGCCAGCCGGCACCTGGAGATGAACCCCGGCCTGGCCAATCGGTTCGGAGGCAACCTGCCGGTGGAGCTGGCCTCCGCCGACGTGCTGGTGCTCACCGACCGGTTCGACGGCTGGTCCGAGCCCAACGCCTCGGTACGCGCCGGCGATCCGGTTGCGTCGGCCGTCGTGGCCGGCCGATTCTGCGACGTGGCCGGCACCGCCACGTGGCGCGTGCTGACGCCCTGCCGGTGAAACCATGCCGGTGAAGGGGTCCAACTGCGGGGCTGCCGCTGTGACCGGGGCACCGTAGTGACCGGGTCGCAGGCGCCCCGACGCTCCTGCGGCCCCCGATAGCGTCACGGGACCATGGCCGATCCGGCACGCTCCCGCCTGAAGTACATACCCGGCCTCGATGGCATCCGCGGCATCTGGGTGGTCGTGGGCCCCCTGCTGTACCACGCCGCCACCGACACGGTCTCGGGCGGCATCCTGGGCATCGACCTGTTCTTCACCCTGTCCAGCTTCCTGATCATCTCGATCGCCCTGAACGAGTTCGATGCGACGGGACGAATCGACCTGAAGGCCTATGCAGGTCGGCGGGCCCGGCGACTGCTACCGGCCCTCCTCGTGTGCCTCGCCATGCTGACCACCTACCTGGTCCTGAAGGTGCCGCCGGACGAGTTCGCCAGGTGGACCGGAGCGATCTTCTCGACCCTCACCTACAGCGCCAACTGGTACGAGATCTTCTCCGGCGTCTCGTACTTCGAGGACTTCCAGTACTCACCGCTCCGCCACGTGTGGTCGTTCTCCATCGAGGAGCAGTTCTACATATTCGCCCCGTTGTACCTGATAGTGGTCCTGGCGCTCTTCAGGAAACGGGCCGACATGGCGCTGCTGGTGACCATGATCGTCGGCACGGCGCTCTCCGCCTGGTGGATGGGGCACCTCTATCCCGGGCAGGGCGACCCGTCGCGCGTGTACTACGGCACCGACACCCGGGCCCATTCCCTCTTCGCCGGCATCATCCTGGCGGTGGCCGTCCGGATGTACGGCCCGGTCCGGACACGGACCGGGCAGCTGGCCTGGGTGGCCGGCGCCTATGCGGCGACCATCTTCTTCTCCTGGGCCATCTTCGAGATCTCGGAGCAGGACGCCTGGATGTTCGAGCACGGCGGCTTCCTGATGGTCGCCGCCATCTCCTGCCTGATGATCTACGGCGTCGCCCAGCCGGGGGAACGTGCGTGGCACGCCCACCTGCCGGCGTTCCTGTCGGCCGACGATGCCCCGAGGGTCGGCCGCCTGGCCTGCGGCTCCCTCTACGCCGGGATCTTCACCGGTGGCTGGGTCGTGGTCAGCGTCGTGCGCGGCAATGCACCGTTCGACCACTGGCCCTACCTCCTCGGCGTGGGAGCCGTCTGGTTCTGGTACGGGACGGCCCGTTCCGAGGTGGGCCCCCTCCACTGGTTCCTGGAGTCGACGATCATCCGATGGGTCGGCAAGATCAGCTACGGGCTGTACCTGTACCACTGGCCGATCTACCTGCTCGTCACGCCATCGCGGGCCGGGCGACTCGTTCCCGGCGTGGACCTGGTCGAGGGCAACAACCTGATCTGGATGCACCTCACGATGACGTTCATCGTGGCCACCGGCAGCTTCTACATCGTGGAGCAGCCGGTCATGCGGAGGCGCTTCCCACTGGCCGGCTGGAAGATGACGGCCGTGGGCGGCACCGCTGCCGGCGCCACGGCGATCGTGCTGATCCTGGTCGGGCTGTTGTGGGTCAACACCCGGCCCGCCCAGAGCGGGCCCCTCACCGCCTCGGCCAGCCCGTGTACCGAACAGGGCCTCCTCCCTCCGCCGTCCGACGAGCGTCTCAGGGTGCTGGTGGTCGGCGATTCGGTGGCCCTCCAGATCGGCGAGGCCCTCTGCGGCTGGGCCGTCGCCAACCCCGGCCGGATGGTGGTGCTGAACGAGGCCCACCTCGGCTGTGTCGTCGGTCGTCACGGCCTGAAGCGGGTTCCCGAGGGTGACGAGGGGCCGGTGGGCGAGATCTGTTCGGCATGGAACGAGCCCGTCCCGACCCACGTCATGCTCCAGTCCGAGGTGGTCTCATGGCCCTCGGCGGTGGAGGCCTTCAGACCCGACATCGTGCTGGGCCACGTGACCGCCTGGGACGTCACCGACCGTCTGGTCCCATCCCTGGGCGACGAGTGGGTATGGGTGGGGGTGCCGGCCTACGACGCCTACATCTCGTCCGAGTACCGCCTGGCCAGCCAGGTGCTGGGCTCCACCGGCGCCCACGTCTACTGGCTGGAGGGCGCCCACATCCGGCGCGAGATCCGCCCCCAGAACCATCCGGACCGGATCGACGGACTGAACGGGCTGGTCCGGGCGGCCACCGTCGACCTGGACCACGTCACGACGGTTCCGTACCGGGACTTCATCGGAGCCAACGGAACGGCCCGCGAACGCCACACACGCGATGACGGCGTCCACCTCTCGCTGGGCGGGATGGCCGAGGTGTCCGACTGGCTGGTGGACGACGTCTTCGTGGAGTCGGCGCCGTCCGTACGGGAATCCGGCTGAACCACCGGACGGCGGTCAGCTGCGGGCGGCCCACCAGGCGTCGAGGCGTGCCTCGAGTTCCGACCTCTCCAGGTCACCCTCATCCCGCTTCAACACCAACAGGTGGGCAAGCGCCTCTCCCACGTGGCGTCCCGGCCCGATGCCGAGGTGGGCCATCACCTCCGCCCCATCCATGCCGGGCCGCTCGGCGGCACGGCGGGCCTCCTCGGCCAGCTCGCAGATCCGCAACTCCAGCTCGTCCATGGCTGCCTGGATGCCGGCCGCCTTCACCTGGTTGCGCGTCGTGCAGTCGCACCGGATCAGGTGGTTGAGGCGCCCCAGCAGCGGCCCGGCGTCGCGGGCGTAGCGACGCACCGCCGCATCCGACCAGCCGTCCGAGTAGCCCTTGAATCGACCGGACAGCCGGACCAGCTCCGACACGTCGGCTACCACCGACTCCTCGAAGCCCATGGTGGCCAGACGACTCCGGGCCATCCTCGCTCCGACCACCTCGTGGTGCCGGAACGTCACGTCGCCGTGCTCGAACGACCGGGTCCGGGGCTTGGCGATGTCGTGGAACAACGCGGCGAGGCGCACGATCAGGTCGGGCCCTGTCTTGGCCACCACGGCGATGGTGTGGCTGAGGACGTCCTTGTGCCTGTGGATCGGATCCTGCTCCATGCGCAACAGGGGGAACTCTGGAACCAGGTGGTCCATCTCGCCGGAGTCCACCGAGGCCCAGAGGCCCGGGGCACAGTCGGGCTCCAGCAGGAGGGTGGTCAGGCGTGCCCCTGCCACCGCATCCACGGTCTCGGCCGGCCCAGCCGTCGGAGCGGCGCCCGGCACCGTGGTATCCGTCATGTACGAAAGTCTACGGACGCGCCCGCTATCGGCCGCGGGCCCGATACCCGTACCCGATGACCCGGTCCGGTTACCGGGTCAGGTTCCCGGGAAGGGCTCGATGTCCAGGCTCAGCATCCGTGCGGCGTTACCCCGGACGATCTTCCAGACCACCTCGGCGGGCAGGTGTCCCATCATGTCCCCAGCCACCTGCTTCGTGTGCGGCCAGGTCGTGTCCGTGTGCGGATAGTCGGTCTCAAAGGTGATGTTGTCCACCCCCACCTCGTCGAGGGACCGCAGCCCGTGGTTGTCCCGGAAGAAGCAGCCGAAGATCTGTCGGTAGTAGTAGGTGGATGGCGGCTCGGGGATGATGTCGGCCACGCCGGCCCAGGCCCGGTGCTCCTTCCAGACGTCGTCGACCCTCTCCAGGATGTACGGGATCCAGCCGATCTGGCCCTCGCTGTAGGCCAGCTTCAGTTCGGGGAATCGCACCAGCACGCCGGAGAAGAGGAAGTCGCTCATCGAGGCGATGGCGTTGTTGAAGCTCAGCGAGGCGGCGACGGCCGGCGGGGCATCCGGCGAGGCGGCCGGCATCTTGGATGACGACCCGATGTGCATGTTCACCGTCGTCTGCGTGTCCTGGCAGGCGGCGAAGAACGGGTCCCAGTAGCCGGTGTGGATCGACGGCAGCCCCAGGTTGGGCGCGATCTCGGAGAAGCAGACGGCATGGCAGCCCCGTTCTGCGTTGCGCCGGACCTCGGCAGCTGCCAGGTCCGCATCCCACAGGGGAATGATGATGAGCGGGATGAGTGCGCCATCGGAGTCGCCGCACCACTCCTCGATCATGAAGTCGTTGTAGGCCTTCACGCAGGCCAGCCCGAGGTCCCTGTCCGACGCCTCGTAGAAGGTCTGGCCACAGAACCGGGGAAGCGTGGGGAACGACAGCGAGGCCTCGACGTGGTTGGCCGTCATATCGGCCACGCGGGCCTTCGGCTCGTAGCAGCCCGGGCGCATCTCCTCGTAGGTGATGGGTGCCATCGTCATCTCGTCGCGGTCGAAGCCGACGGCCGCCACATGCCTCTTGTTGGGGTGCACGAGGTCCTCGTAGAACCAGATGTCGCACCACGGGGCGTCCTCGGCATCCAGCTCGTACTCGTACATCTTCGCCCCGCCCACCCAGGTCATGTCACCCAGGCGGCGACGCTCGACACGGGGACCCCGGTCCCGGTACCTCGCCGGCAGCCAGGTCTTCCAGAGGTGGGGCGGTTCGACGATGTGGTCGTCGACGCTGATGATCGGCGGGATCTCGGTACGTGGGGCGACCGACGGATCGGAGGCATCGTCGCTGGTCGCCATTGCCTGGTCCATTGGCTGATCCATTCCCTGGTCCATTTCCTGATCCGATCCCAGCGTTTCTGACGGTGCGTCAGATTCTAGGGCGCGGTCGGCCGCTTCGGCCATTCCGGCCGCCGAACTACCGTCAGCCCATGGCAGACAAAGACCAGGAACCATCCGACGCCGGCACCGATCGGGTCGGCCCCGTCGGCGAAGCGGCCACCTACGAGAGGGACGGGCACGTCGCCACCATCACCTACAACCGCCCCGAGGCCCTCAACGCCGTGAACCGGGACCTACGACGCGACCTCAACGCCGCCTGGAAGATGTTCATGGCCGACGAGGAGGCGTGGGTCGCCATCCTCACCGGCGCCGGGGACAGGGCATTCTGCGCCGGTGCCGACCTGGGCGGAGGCGGCTCGGCTGGAGACTTCCCGGGGACGTTCTGGGAGAAGCCCACCGTCAACTCGTTCGAGTCGGGCCTGGAGGTGTTCAAGCCGACCATCGCTGCGGTGAACGGCCACTGCATCGGCTACGGCCTGACCGCCGTCGTGGCCTGTGACTTCGTCCTCGCCTCCGAAAGGGCCACCTTCGCCTGGCCCGAGGTCACCCTGGGCATTCCGACCATCGTCGGAGCCATCCGACTACCCCGGAGGGTCGCCTGGGCCGACGCCATGGAACTGCTCCTCACCGGCGAGACGATCGACGCCGGGCGGGCGGCGGCGATGGGCCTCGTCTGGCGTATCAGCGACCACGACCGGCTCATGGACGACGCCCGGTCGCTGGCGGACCGGCTCTGCAACGCAGCCCCGCTGGCGGCCAGGGCCACCAAGGAGGTAGCGGTCAGGACCCGGACCATGCCGTGGACCGAAGCCGTCCGCTTCGGAGAGACCATGCGAATGGTGGCCGCCGCCACCGACGACGCCACCGAGGGCCTCCAGGCACGTGCCGACCGTCGGCCGCCCGAATGGCAGGGCCGCTGACGCAGCGGTCAGACTCGCCGTGACCATCCAGGAAGATCGATCCGGGAGACACCACATGAAGGTCGGCAGCGCATGAAGACAGGAATCGTCTTTGCCAACATCGGCCCATTCGGCACAGCCGAGGGCGGCATCGGTCTGGCCACGGCGGCCGAGGCGGCGGGCATCGACTCGCTCTGGACGGTCGAGCACGTCGTCTACCCGGACGAATACGGGTCCACCTACCCGTACGACGATTCGGGCCGCATGATGATGGCGCCCGACACCGACCTCACCGACCCGTTGACCTGGCTGACCTGGGTCGGGGCGCACACCTCGACCATCCGCCTGGCCACGGGCATCCTCATCCTCCCCGAGCGCAACCCTGTCGTCCTGGCGAAGCAGTTGGGCACGATGGACTCCCTCACCGGAGGACGGGTGGACCTGGGCATCGGCGTGGGTTGGCTGCGCGAGGAATTCGACGCCGTGGGAATCCCGTGGGAGCGGCGTGGCGCACGGACCGACGACTACGTGGCGGCCATGCGTGCCCTCTGGGCCGGCGACAGCGCGTCCCATGACGGGGAGTTCGTGTCCTTCTCCGGCGTCTCGTCCAACCCGAAGCCGGTGAACGGATCCGTACCGATAGTGATCGGCGGCCACAGCGACGCCGCCGCACGACGGGCGGGCCGACTTGGCGACGGCTTCTGGCCGGCCAAGGGCGACCTCGACCACCTTCTGGACGTCATGCGGCGCGAAGCCGATGCCCACGACCGCGACCCGGACGCCATCGAGGTGACGTGGGCCGGGGACCTCACGGCCAGCGAGGATCCACTCGCCGCAGCCGAGCAGCTGGCAGCCAGGGGGGTGAGCCGCGTGGTGGTGCCGTCGTTCATGTTCCTGCGCAACACCGCCGATGCCCTGGCTGAATTCGGCGAGACGGTCGTAGCCCCACTGGCCGACATGTAGCCAGGTCCTGCCTTCCCGGCGGCCTCGGAAACGGGCCTGCACCCGGAGCCGGATCACCGACCTACCCTGACCACGTGCACGCGACGATCGGGCTCCGATGGTGACCGGGGGCCTACGGGACCCACGGGACCGGCGAAATCGGGAATTCGGACCGGCCTTCGGGATGGACCGACGGCGTCGCCCGGCACGACACTCCCTTCCCATCGACCTGCTCGGCGGCAGGTCAACCTGGATCGCCGCCGCCCTGGTCGTCGTCGTCTTCCTCGTCATCACCCTGGGCAGCAACGGCCCCACCGAGGAAGGGGCCACCGAACAGGACCTACTGGCGACGGTCCAGGGGTCCATGGTCCAGGCCGGACTACCCACGGTGAAGGTGCGGGTAGTCGACTGGACGGTCATCCTGGAGGGCCGGGTGGCGACCTCTGAACTGAAGGAGGCTGCCGAGCGCGTCGCCTTCGCCCAGGCGAACGTCATCAGCGTCCAGAACCGACTCTACGTACCGCCGCCGATCGTGGATTCGGTCACCACGACAACGGCCCCCGACCTGCCCGCCGCCCTGGCCGACCTCGTACTCCAGTCCCGCCTGAGCGCCGTGGCGGCCCACCCACCGATCCAGTTCGAGAGCGGCGGCGACCGGATAACCCTCGAGTCGGTTCCCACCCTGGACCGGCTGGCGGCGTTCCTGGCCTTCGAGCCGACGATCCGGGTACAGATCATCGGCCACACCGACAGCGACGAGAAGGTCCCCGGCGACAACCTCCGCCTCTCGGCGATCCGGGCCGAGGCGGTACGTACCCAGCTGCTGGCCCGTGGCGTGGAGCCCGACCGGCTGGTGACCCTGGGGCTGGGACACACCGACCCCATCGCCGACAACATCACCAAGACGGGCAAGGCGGCCAACCGGCGCATCGAGTTCCTGCTGCTGAGAGATGGCGAGGTGGGCCTGCCTGCCCCCGCCGAAGCAGGCGGAGGCGATCCGGCCGAAGCCGATGCCGGCGGCGCGGGCTCCGGCGACTGATACACCACTTCCCGACCCAGGGGTGGCGGCACTCCGTCCACGCCTGCGACAATCCGTTGCATGAGCACCGATGGACCATCAGGAGCACCCGATTGGCGCGGCGTCCACCACCTGGCCATGGTCACCCCGGACATGGACGCAACCGTTCGGTTCTACGCGGGCGTGCTCGGCATGCCGCTGGTGGCCACCCTCCGCGCCGGCCCGATGCGCCACTACTTCTTCAAGCTGGGACCGGGCAACACCATTGCCTTCTTCGAGGTCCCGGGCGCCACCACGTTCTCGAAACCGGCAGGAGCGCCGTCGTCACGACCCATCCAGTTCGACCACGTCGCCTTCTGCGTGGAGGACGAGGCGGCGCTCACAGCCCTCCGACTGCGTCTGGCCGCGGCAGGCTGCGAGGTAACGCCGGTCGTCGACCACCAGATCCTCCGGTCGATCTACTTCCACGACGTGAACGGCATCGCGCTGGAGGCATCGTGGTGGACGTCGAATTCCGATGACCTCGGGTTCCGGCCAGACGACCCCGAGATGTTCGCCGATCCGGATCCCGTACCGGCGGTGGCCGAACTGGCCGGCGAGGGGCTGGAGTCGATGCCCTCGACCCGGCTTGGATGAGCCGACCCGTCCGTCTCCCGTGACCAGCCGACTCCCGTGACCAGCCGACTCCCATGAGCGCCCACCTCCCATGAGTGGCGGGACGGCAGGCCAGACGGCGTGGCGCCGCCGGGTCACCGAGGCGGCCGTCGGCCTCTTCAGCCATGCTCCCGATCCGCTGGTGGACACCTTCTCCCATCCCGGTGACCCCGGCCTCTTCGGTCCGGATTCCGTCACCTGGCGGGTGATGAGCGACTGCTCCACGTTCGTTGGTGGGGTCAGGTCACTCCTTGTCCAGGCCGCCCACCCCGAGGTGGCAGCCGGGGTCGGCGACCACTCCTCCTACCGGGACGACCCCCTTGGCCGGCTCTCACGTACCGCCTCCTACGTGACGGCCACCTCCTACGGAGCGGGCCCGGAGGTGGATGCGGCCATCGCCTTCGTGGGCCGGATGCACGGGCCGGTGACCGGCACATCGCACCGCGGGCTGGCCTACTCGGCAGCCGATCCGGAGATGGCCGCATGGGTGCACAACGCCCTCGTGGACTCGTTCCTCGTCGCACACCGCACCTTCGGCCCGACCGCCATGTCCGACAGCGCGGCAGATGCCTACGTGGCCGAGCAGGTCCGCCTCGGTCGACGGATGGGCGCAGCCCCCCTACCCGAAACCGCCGACGACCTCAGCGACTGGTTGGCGGGACACCCGTCACTGGGCGAATCGCCGGCCGGCGGGGAGGCGGTCGACTTCCTGGCCGGCCCGCCACTCTCGGCACCCGTCAGGGCCGCCTATCGGATCATCCACGATGCCGCCGCTGCGACGGTCCCCCTGCCGATCCTCACCGTCATCGGCCTTCGGCCACGGCGCGGGGCAATCGCACGGGGCCGCCTGCTGATCCGGGGACTCCGGGCAGCGTTGGGAGCCTCACCGGCATGGGCCGCCGCCCTGGAGCGCTGTGGCCGGGATCGACCCGACGGCGTCCGGTTCCGCAACCAGCCGGGCACAACCCGCTAGGGCGACGCCAGGCCCGGCCCGATGCCGCCCGCCGGGTCGGCTGACCCGATCAGGCTGTCAACACCGGCTCTGATGGGGAGAACTCGACAGGCAGGTGCTTGATCCCGTTCACGAGGCTCATCCGCAGTCGATCAGCCGGACCGGTCGCCACGATGTCGGGCATCCGGGCGGCCAGGGCCTCGAAGATGACCTTCAGCTCCAACCTGGCCAGGCTGGCGCCCAGGCAGAAGTGCGCACCCCCACCACCGAATGCCAGGTGATGGTTCCCGGTGCGCGTCAGGTCCAGTCGGTGGGGATCCTCGTAGACGGCCTCGTCCCGGTTCCCCGACGCGTACCAGAGGGTGACCTTGTCGCCGGCCCGGATGAGCTGGCCGCCCAGCTCCGTGTCCTCTGTAGCCGTGCGACGGAAGTAGTTCACGGGGCTGGTGTAGCGCAGCACCTCGTCAACGGCCGCCTCGTCCATCCCGGCGCCCCCGGTGACCCGTTCCCACTGGTCCGGGTGGTCCATGAACCCCATGATCCCCAGGCTCACGGCGTTTCGCGTCGTCTCGTTCCCCGCCACCAGCAGGAGGGTGAAGAAGAGGTCACGCTCGAGATCGGTCAGCTCGGTCACCGTTCCGTCGTCGAGGGTCACCGTGGCGGTGGTCAGGACGGTCCAGAGGTCATCAGCGGGCTCGGCCCGCTTGCGGTCCGTCAGCTCGTGGGCGTACATCGCCATCTCGATCATGGCCACCTCGTACGTGGCACCGTGGTCGTCCCCGGTGCCCTCGTCCTGGTACTCGGGGTCACTTCCTCCGATCGTGCGGTTGCTCCACTCCAGGAGCTTGTGGCGGTCCTCGTCGGGCACCCCGATGATGTCGGCGATGGCCATGAGCGGCAGTTCAGCCGCCACGTCGACCACGAAGTCAGCCGATCCGCTCTCACAGATCCGGTCCAGGATGATGGTCGTCCGCAGCTCCATGACCTCCTCCATCCGCCTGATCATGCGCGGCGTGAAGCCCGTGTTGACCAGCTTGCGGTAGCGGGTGTGCTGGGGCGGGTCGGTCATCACCATCTGCAGTCCCGGGCCGCGCCCTGCTGCGATGTCATTCAGCGCCACGCCGCCAGCCCCGTCGCGTCCGGGGCCCGTCTGGTGGGAGAACAAGGTGCCCGCCTTGTGGGCCTCGGAGATGTGCTCGTAGGAGGACACCACCCAGAAGCCGTCGGGCTCCTCCTCGTTGGCCGGATGCCGCCACACCGGCGCCTCCCGTCGCAGCAGGTCGAACCAGTCGTGCGGCATGCGATCGGCGAACACGTCGAGGTCGGTCAGGTCGATCTCGTCGATAGTGGCCATGGTCGCCCTCCGGACCTGTTTGCGGAATACTTATCTTCCTTGGAAGATATCTTCCTCGGAAGAAGGTTGCAAGGTACCCTCGCCCGCGTGAGCCGTCCATCCGACCAGGCCCCCCACCCGCCGGGCGAGGTGGATTCAGCAGTCGACCGCCTGTCGCAGCGGGCCGATGGCGCCGAACCGACGACCGCCGGAATCCTCGTCTGGGCCTACATAGCCGGTCGCCAGCTGGACGCCTGGCTGGCCGACGCCCTCGCCGACACCGGCCTCTCCACCTCCGACTACGGGGCGTTGGCCGCCGTGGCCTTCGCCGGCGACCGGTCGATGACCGCAGGCGACCTGGCGCGCTGGGTCGTCCAGACCTCGGGGGGAACCACCAAGACACTCCAACGCCTGGTGGATCGGGGCCTGGTCCGCCGGGTGGCCGACACCGACGACGGACGCAGGACGATCGTCCAACCCACAGCGGCCGGCGCCCGCAGGGCCGCGTCGGTGGCAGCCAACCTGGTAGAGCGACTGGACCGCGACCTGAACGGACTGGACGCTGATTCCCGCGATCGCCTCCTCGCTGCCCTGCGCGACCTCTCCGTCAACTTGACTGGTGGCGATCCCGAGGATCCGCCGACAGCCGGGTAGCGGTGCCGGACGGCGTCCGGAGATCACGACGAACGCAGTACACGAGAGCACAGGCCTGACCGATGACAGGAATACCCCGATGACAGCAGCCCTCACCGATCTCGTCGGGACGGACCGTGGCACCAGCAGCTGGTTCGAGACCAGCCAGGCCGACGTGGACGCCCACGCCGAGACCGTCGGGGACGGCGGCTGGATCCACAACGACGTGGAGCGCTCGGCCGCAGGCCCCTACGGCGGCACCCTCCTCCAGGGATCCCTGATGCTGGCCAACCTGGCTCGGATGGCCCGCGACCTGGAGTGGCCGACCGAGGGGATCCTGAACCGGTTCCACTACGGCTTCGACCGCATCCGCTTCGTGTACCAGGTGCCCACCGGTAGTCGCATCAGGGGCCGGTTCACCGTCACCGGAGCGACACCCAGGGGTGCCGACGGCCTCGACACGCTCGTCCGCATGTCAGCGACCGTCGAAGCCGAGCTACGGGACGGCAGCATCGAAACGGCCGTGGTGGCCGAGATGCTCGCCTACTTCGTCGCCGAGCGATGATCCTCCCCCTTCCGGACGAACCGGTGGCGCCGGTCCTGGACCGCATCGACTCCTACCTGGACCACTGGGCGGCCATCCAGCCGGATTCCGAGTTCCTCATCGACGGCGGCCCGGCAATCACCGGCCGTCGACTCACCTGGGTCCAGACCAGGGTGGAGGTGGACTCGGTGGCCCGTGCCCTGATGGCGGCGGGCCTGGAGCGCGGAGACCGGGTGGCCTACCTCTCCGACCCGCGCCTCGACTTCTTCGTCCACTTCCTGGCCGCCACCAGCATCGGCCTCATCTGGCAGGGCCTGAACCCCAAGTACACGTGGAGCGAGGTGTCCTACGTCGTCGCCGACGCCGGACCGCGCATCGTCTTCGACGGGGTACCCGGTGGATCCGACGGCCTCAGCGACCGGCTGGTGGCCGAGATCGACGGTGTGGAGCGCTGCATCCCCGTGGATGCAGCCGGCTGGGACGACTTCCTGGAAGCCGGCAGGGCGATCCACGCCGACGCCCTGGTCGAAAGGCGGGCCGGGGTCCAGCCCATGGACCCCGGGTTCATCGTCTACACATCGGGCAGCACCGGCCGACCCAAGGGGGCGCTGCTCACCCACCGTGGCGTCTGCTGGTGCGGGGTGACCGGGTCGACGGCACGCGGCGCCGGAGCCGAGAAGATCATCTGCAACCTGCCCGTCAACCACGTGGGATCCGTCAGCGACATCTGCTGTCGCAAGATGGTCGCCGGCGGCGCCATCGTCTTCCAGGAGCGGTTCGACCCGGCGCTGCTGCTGGCCACCATCGCCGAGGAGCGGATCGGGGTCTGGGGCGGCGTACCAACCATGTTCCAGCTCTGCACCGCCCATCCCGAGTTCGCCGAGGCCGACCTCTCCAGCATCCGGCAGCTGGCCTGGGGCGGCGCCGCCATGCCGGCACCTGTGCTGGAGCGCCTCCTGGCCGCCACCGACGTAGACCGCTGCACCACCGGCTATGGAATGAGCGAGACGACGGGTGGGGTCTTCTGCACCCCACCCGGCGCTGACATGGACGTGATCCTGAACACGGTGGGCGTTCCCATCCCCGGCCACGAGTTCCGGATCATGGCCGAGGCGGACCGTCTCGCCGAGGTGGGCGAGTCCGGCGAGGTCCAGGTTCGGGGCGACTGGATCATGGCCGGCTACTGGAACCGTCCGGAGGCCACGGCCGAGGCCATCGACGCCGAGGGATGGCTCCACACCGGCGACCTCGTGGTCATGCGTCCCGATGGCTGCCTCAGCATCGTCGGACGGATGTCCGAGATGTTCAAGACCGGTGGCTACAACGCCTACCCCAGGGAGATCGAGATGTGCCTGGAAGAGCATCCGGCGGTCCGCATCGCCGCCGTGGTCGGGGTTCCGGACCCCGTCTTCGACGAGGTGGGCCACGCCTTCGTGGTTGCCGAACCGGGGACCGATGCCGACGCCATTCGCGACCATTGCAGGGAGCGGCTGGCCAACTACAAGGTGCCCAAGGTGGTCCACCTACGCGACGTCCTGCCGATGCTGGCCGTCGGGAAGATCGACAAGAAGAGCCTGAAGGCTGAGGCGACGGCCCTCCTGAAGGGCTGACCGGCCACCGAGCCTCCCGCCCAGGTCGCCGTCCGGGAACGGCGACCGCCTGTGAGGACCCGACTCACGTGAAGGACATCACCGGGTCGCCCCAGAGGGACTCGTCGGGTGTGATGCCCAGCCCGGGACCGGGAGGCAGGTCCATCCATCCTCCATCCAGGCGGATGCCGTGCTCGGCGTCGTAGTGCCCGTCCACGTACGGCTCGGCGATCCAGGTTCCCTCGAAGTTGGACGGGTCCACGGTCGCCCCGACGTGCAGGCTGGCCGCCGCCGCCAGGTCGCCGCCCCACGTGTCGTCCACCGTGTGGGGACGGCGGGCAGCTGCGCACACGTCCCGGACTGCCCGCATGGCGCTGATGCCGCCCACCCGGCTGACCTTCATCCCGAAGCCGTCGGCCACGCCCTCGCCGATCGCTGCGACCACCGTCGCCAGGTCCACAGCCGACTCGTCCAGGTAGATCGGGTGGGCGACCTTCCCCACCAGCGAGGCGTTCTCCCGGTAGGAGGCACAGGGCTGCTCCAGCACCATCGGGATGTCCCGGCAGGCCTGGGATACCTGGATGGCGGCACTGGTGGTCCAGGCCCTGTTGGCATCGGCCGCCAGGCGCACTCCGGGCCGCAGGACGGCTGCCACCGCACGAATCGCCGCTATGTCCTCCTCGACGGATCGGCCACCCACCTTCAGCTGGATCCTCGGGAAGCCCTCCTCCTGGTGCCTGGCCGCATCGGCGGCCGAGCCCTCCGGGGATGCGATGAGCACCCCGTGGTAGGACGGGACCCGCTCACGGACCGCCCCGCCCAGCAGGTCGCAGATCCTCACCCCGTACGACTTGCCGGTCGCGTCCCAGCAGGCAACGTCGATGGCCGCCTTGGCGTACAGGTGCCCCATGAGCACGGAGTCCATGGTGGCGTTGACGCGCCCGATCGCCGTGGGATCCATGCCCAGGAGGTGCGGAGCCATCTCGGCCAGGGCCGCCCGGGCCCCCGCTGCGTGCTGCGGCTGGTAGGTGGAGCCCAGTGGGCAGGTCTCACCGTAGGCCACCGTTCCGTCGTCGCACCCGAGGCGGACGATGGTGGAGTCCAGGTGCCAGACGTCCTGCAGGCCCATCCGGTAGGGGGCGTCCTTCACCGGCAGGTCGTGCTGGAACACGTCGATGGCGGTGATCTTCATGCTGTGGCCTCCGGGTCGCCGACCCTATTCCCATCCTTCTGCTCCTGCTTCTGCTCCTGCTTCTGCTTCTGCTCCCGCTGTTTCCCTAGGTGATAGCGAGTTTCACAAGAGTAGAGATTTTTCTTGTAATCGTGTGGCGTGTGTCACTACTCTGAGGGATGGCCTCCGTGGGGCTCCGGGCACGGAAGCGCGACAGGCCGACTAGGGGGGGTGGGAAATTGTCCCCCTCGAACCGATAGAACCGATAGAGGGGAAGTCTTCATGTTGAAGCGATTCATGGTCATCCTTGCTGCAATGGCAATGGTGGCGTCGGCCTGCGGGTCAGACAGCGACGACGCATCTGGTGGCGGTGATGTCGCCGCTACGACTGCTGCGCCTGCTGCGCCTGCTGCTACGGCGGCGCCTGCTGCGGCGGATTCGTCTGATGCGATCAAGTTGCCGATCCACAACTGGTCCAGCCAGATCGCCGGCGTCTACGCCGTTGGTGCGATCCTGGAGGCCACCGGCAACTCGGTGGAGTACATCTCGGCGGATTCCA
>Ga0257109_1000039_pt1 | contig 31071 bp, 34 predicted proteins | sample LP_taG_8_FD_191566 | JGI IMG/M metagenome (GOLD analysis project Ga0257109, IMG submission 191566) | Marine microbial communities from Northeast Subartic Pacific Ocean, Canada - LP_J_2011_P26_2000m | ecosystem: Environmental > Aquatic > Marine > Oceanic | place: Canada: Northeast Subartic... | reverse complement strand
GGCGCCTTGGTTTTCAATTGGTTGCCTTTTCGTGGCCACTTCTTGGGAAATTCCCGGTAGTGCGTCAAATTCTGCCAGAATACCGATTACGGGTTGACCCGATCCATATTCCGCCACAAACGCCGTGGGCATTTTAGCCACACCGGATTTAATACTGAATCCTTCATCGGATAACGTTTTCTTGAGAAGCCCGGAACTCTTCTCTTCCTGGTATCCTACTTCCGCAAAATTCCAAATGGACTTGGCAATTTGCTCATATTTTTTGGCCCGTTTATCTATGGACTTTTGAACGGCTTTTTTATTGGTCTGTCCAATGCCAAACTGAGGAATTAAAAATAAAAGGACCAACCCCAAGATGACCAAACGTTGAGAAAATTTCAATTTAACCTCCTGTTAATTTCATTTAATGGATTCTCCAGTCGATTATTCATCCATCGGTTAATGATAAATAAAATCAATAGGGCAACACCCCATTGAACAACACATGTTGCGACACTGTATAAGGATGTAGGATCGTACCAATCATTGGGGGCATAAACAGTGGCTGAAAGCCACATCCACCAACTGAGTAAAATGATACCCAATGCGGGAACAATATAATTAATCACACCAGACCACCAAAATGGGAATGGCCAATCATTCTCACTTTCGGCACTCACTTCCTGAATTATTTTAGATAATCCATATTTAATGACAGCAGTAGCCACAAAAATGCCCGACAGCATAAGTGCCACACCCCAGACAAAATCCTGGTTACTCAAAATATTCAAATTCTGTGCCGATGGAATTCCCATCAAAAAGCAAACGCCAACAATCCAACCAACGGCGGTGGCCCGTTTAACCCCAAAGTCGATGAGATTCCGAACCGCCAATTCTAACATGGAAATCAACGAAGAGAACCCGGCAAAACTGAGCCCGAGGAAAAACAGGATCGCCAATGGTTTCCCCAAGGGCATTTTGGCAAATAGCTGGGGCATCCAAATAAAGGTCAATCCTGTGGCGGCGGGACCGGATGATTTCATTACATCCAAAATTTCAGATTTCGCCATTCCCATTTCATTCCCTAAAATAGAAAAAACCGTACTAAAAATCATAATGGCAGCCATGAGTGAAACCAGGTTATTCCCAATGGCAACGGTGAAGGCATTTTTAATGACCCCATACCGCTTTTTGACATAAATGGCATAGGTGAGGAACAACCCCCATCCCGCACCTGTATCCCATGCATTTTGGGTTAATGCTTCCAGCCAAATACGGGGTTCTTTCAGTTGGGCCCAATCCGGTGTAAATAGATAGGTAATGCCCGCCATTGACCCCGGGAGCATGAGGGCCCGGACCACCGACAAAAGTACAATGACCAATAAAGTTGGAATGAGTATGCGATTCACTTTTTCGATAGAGGACACGCCTTTATAAATGGCAAAACCACCCACACTCATGGCAATGGCATGAAATATTATGGGAAATGATCCATTTTGAAAATTATTCCAAATTGCCCAGGATGTTTCCGTTGTATTGGGAAGTGCGTTGAATGTCATACTGCCGAAATAATAAATATTCCACCCAACCACCACGGAGTAATAAAAGGCAATGGCGGTGGAGACGAAACCGACAAACCCGCCCAAAAAAGCAAATGGTTTTCCCATAAAATGGGAGAAAGCGCCCACCGTACCTTTACGAGATTGTCGGCCCAAAACATATTCAGCAATAATAAGTGGAATGCTCCATAAAAAGAGAAACATAATCCACGCCACCAAAAATGAACCAGCACCATTTTCACCGCCGTTTGTGGCCACAATCCGTGGGAAACGCCAGATGTTGCCTGTACCAATTGCAATGCCAAGGGCACTGATTAAAAAAGTAAAACGAGATGAAAAACGGGGTGCTGAATCAGCCATCAGAAAATCCTGTTCATTTTGAAACAAATCCCTCTTCAGGGAGGGGCAAGTATAAACTTAATCGGCGGTGTTTGCCAAATTAAAATATGGTATAGATGAAGTTGATTATTTCTTTTTTAATTTGAATGAACCGGAAGAGGTAATCCCAACAAATGATATCCAAACCCATGTTCCAGAATATTCATCAACAAAACTCACACCAGTTAAATCTATATTATTATCAATAAAACCGGGGTTCATTTGTAGATAAAATTTTCCATCCTTAATATTGCCTTTTAATTCCCCTGTCCCAATCTGGGGGCCCACATCATTTTCTGAAAATCCTCCTACCACTTCGGTCTTCCATGTGCCGGTGATGGTTGAATCTGTTCCAATATTTAATTCCATTTTCCCCTGAACACATACTCTTAAACTTTTCCCATAATAAGCCGTGTATTCATATTGTTTATCGTCATCTTGATTTTTATCCTCGCAAGATAGCAGAAAGCAAACTATAATCGTTAATATTTTTGGGAAATTTTTCATTGGTGAAATTTAACTGCTCTTGGGTTTTGTTAAATTACATTTTAAATTTTAATGGAAGGAAATTAAAATGAATATCAAATCATATATCACAATTACTGCCGCCGTTTTCAGCGCAGTGGCCCTGTTGCATTTAATGCGAATTATTTTAGGCGAAAGTGTAATAATCGGAGGTTGGGATCTGCCCGGTTCATTCAATTGGGTCGGCATGGTGATTACAGCATTCCTGGCTTACCAGGGGTTTCGGCTGAATAAAGATTAGTTAAACGTTTATTCCAATATTGAAAATAACTTCGCGTTCCGATTTATCGGGGCGCAAAGTCGACCATAAATTAACCCAATGTCCGCCCCAAAATTTCGATATCGGCTTCAAACGATTCCGGTTTTAGGGGTCCGAATGAAAATCTGAAAAATTGTGTTAATGGAGAGTCCGCACCCCGGCGAGCCATGTCGCAGTCGGTTCCCTTCAATATCGCTGCCCCGTGTGGGAAAAGCCGATCATTGAGTTCAGCAGCGGTAAGATTACCGGGGAGTTTACACCAATGGTAAAAGCCTCCATCACCGGAAAACAATTCTAACCCAAGATCAGAAAAGGCTTCGCCATACCGATTACGCTGTCCCGCATAGAATTCAGGAATTGCTTTATGGGCCAGTTCGGTTCGACTTCTGTCTAAAAGTTCCATGGCATACAGTTGAGATAGCCGGGATACACCGCCCATGCCGAATGAAGAAAAATTCCCCAAAATCTCAATATATTTTTTCGCCGCAATCACCCAACCGATCCGAATGCCCGGGGCCTGGAGCCCCTTTGTGGCCGCGCCACTCACAAAAAGATTTGATTCATCGATGTTGTCCATATACCGCAGGGCGCTCACCGGGGGTTCATGGAATAATTCGTAAGCCTCATCCACCAATAATCCATGGGGACCAAACGAAGCTGCTGCCACCAGCGTTTTAAGTTCATCTCCATCTTTGGTAACCCCTGTGGGATTGCAGGGATTGCTTAACATAATGAGTCTTCGATTGCTTGTATCTTCACCCATGTAATTTGAGACTGGAGGCGAGAACCCATTTTCCGCCCTGCTTTCAACCAGTTCATATCCCCGCTTCAGCAAACGCAGCATATCATAGTAGGGTGTGTATTCCGTGGAAGCGATGCGAACGGTAATGTCTGATTCCAAAAATAAAAGTAAAGCCACGAGGCCCGGACGGCCACCGGCAAATATCATGACATTTTCCGCATCAATTTTGGCGCCGTGATAATGGTTATAATAGGCTGCGATCGTTTCTCGCAATTGGGGCTGCCCCCATGCTTTGGGATACATGAGATCGGTGGAATCAATATTCACTTGCGTGGGGATTTCCGGTCCACCGGGAATTTGAGTTGTGAGGGGAAACCCCTGGCTCCAGGGATGGGTTCCAGATTCGCCCATGGGCCTACCGAACACATCCCGGAAGGCATACAATGTTTCGTAGATCCCCATAGGGGAAACGTGGTTTAAAAAATTAGTCATTTTTACTGGTGTTTATTAATGCTTCAAAATCCGTTTTTAATTTGTCCCTGGCGCCCATGATAGTCCTGCCTGTACTCACCCAGGGCTGAAATAAAGAATCCATTTCGGCACCCTCATCATAAAGAAAGAAAATATCCCAAGCTACCCCACCCGGTTTATCAAAGGATTGACCATATTGTTTTCCAATAACTTGGTTCCCATCCCAATAATGAGTGACACGTGGTCCATTGATAGGTACTTTTTTAGCGTTCCACTGGGGGCGTTTATCTGCTCGCAGCATGGGGAGCCAAACAGCATGGACATTTAGATCTACTTCCGGGTGGGTGTCTAAAATAATTGACTGGACCCTCCGGGCACCTTCCAGACAGACACTTCAGGTTGGGGATACCAATAGAACCAGTTGGGGAGATTCATTTTTGGAATTTAAAATATTTGAAAATGAACCAGATGATTCCAAATCATCGATCTGAATCGGTTTCCCCAAAGGTCCATTACAGGCCACTAAAATAAGTGAAAAAAAAGCGGCTAAAATATTAGCCATATGTCCGCATAAGTTCATCATACCCACCAATGGCTTCTCCATCAATCACAATTTGAGGAACGGTCATGGATTTTCCAACCTCTAAAAGTTTTGCGCGATTCCAACCCTTTTTCTCAATATTAATTTCTTCGTATTGCCACCCTTTCCCATCAAAAAACCGTTTTGCCGCAATACAGTATGGGCACCAATTGGCAGTATAAATTTTAATATCTTTCAATTCAATTTCACTATTCAGGTTGTACCCGTTTCCAATTTTTAACTTTAAATCCTTCTTCCGACGCTTCAACCACTTGCATGATTTCTTCACGCTTGAGTTTTCCCTTATTATAAGTCACTGTGAATATCCAAGTTTCACTGTCAAATGTATGTTTCGAAACACCCTTCAGCCCATCCAGGGCCTTGCCCACATTGGTGGGTCATCCCAGTCATAGGAAACCATTACGGACATCCATACCATCCACTTCGAATGAAGCTTTCACATCTTCATTCTCCCCCGCACAAGAAAGAATAATAAATATGGATGATAGGGCAAATAGTTTCCCAATCATTTTTCATCCATTCCTTGAAAAAGGTTTATTCCCTGTGAATACCATAATTTTGTTTTTTCAACCATATGCGAATTTTACATTTTTTTATGAATAAAAAAAGCCCCATCCCGATAAATCAGGAGAGGGCTTTTCGATTCTTTTAAATCTATAGTTTACGTTTCGTTTTTTTCAGCAATCTTTATCATGTAATGAACGGCATAAAATCCTGCAGCAGACAGACTGGTTCCAATTAAACTAAATAACAATTCCATATGATGATATTCCTTTTGGTTGCGGTTTAAAGATATGAATTTAATGCTTTAACCCCATTAACAATATAATGATTCTTTCTTTCAATCGTTTTATCTGGCACCAAGGAAATTCGGTTAGGTGAAGTATCAACTCTGGTGAAAAGCAGAGAAGATTATGCCCTGACACCAATTTGGATATTCTCCAAACTATGGGTAAACTACGGGGAGTCAAACCATGACGAATTACCTCCGTTATACTGCCACGCCACTCCTGGTTGCCTTGGGTATATTTTTTGCCCTTCAGGGACAATACTGGATGTGGATCTATTATGTCATTTTTTTATTCATTATCATGTTCGGAGATCTATTCTTAGGGGATGATAATTCCCAGCCAAGCTATACGTCCACCAACACACTCAATTTTTTACTCTATATCAACCTGCCTCTATTATTGACTGCGGTAATTATTTCAGTCTGGATGGCTGGAGACTTACCCCTGCCAGATTGGGGCACATCATTGATGGCGGTTCGTGAAGCGACCACGATTCCTCACCTTATGGGCTATATTATTGTAATGGGGTTAATGATGGCATCAGCGGGAACAAATGTGGGACATGAACTTACCCATCGAAAACGAAATCGATTGGATATGTTTCTCGGAAACTGGCTATTGGCACTCACCTGGGACTGTGCCTTTGCCATCGAACATGTTTACGGTCACCATAAATATGTGGCCACATCCATTGATCCTGCCACTGCAAAGCGTGGCCAAAACCCATACCATTTTATCCTTCGATCCACAATTCTCAGTCACCGGAATGCATGGATTATTGAAAATAAACGTCTCAGAAAAAGAGGTCAAAGTCCCGCTTCAATTTCTAATCGAATGATTATTGGATATATTCGATCTGGGATCTTAACCACCGGTGCTTTTTTTATCGGTGGCTGGGGAGGCGTCATCATGTTTCTCTTCATGGCCATGGGTGGGAAAATCATGTTGGAAGGCGTCAACTATATGGAGCATTACGGGTTAATCCGGGAAGAGGGTGCACCCATTCTTCCAAAACATTCCTGGAATACCAATCGGCGAATCAGCAGTTTTTTCCTGTACAATTTAACCCGTCACTCATCGCACCACGAAAATACCCAACTGGAATATTGGGAATTGAAGCCCCATCCTAACGCACCAGAAATGCCTTTGGGATATTTATCCTGCGTTTATTTGGTATTGTTTACACCTTGGATATACCATCGAATCATGGCGCCCAAACTCAAAGATTGGGACTTGAACTATGCGAATCCAGAGGAACGTACATTGGCCATGGCACAAAACAAAGCCAGCGGTCTGACTTATTTATTGACTTAACGTTCCCCTATTTTTGGGGAAGTAAAACGATGGAAACTGTATCACTGTTAAAGGCCGTGAACATGCCCAACCCGCCATTAATATTATTGTAAGGCTCATTCAAATCCCGTGAATTTTGGCCACTGGATTGATAAAGCAGTACATAATCCGTCTGGACGTGAAAAAGCACAATGTCATGTCTCCCAAAATGGGTGATTGTGCTTGCCAGCATGGCGTAAGATGTATCAATGAAAGGTTCCGAAATAAAACGCCGCCACCGGGGAGGTAATGTTTTTTCTAACGGTTCCGGATCTTCCTCCACATTATTCATTAAAAGATAATGAAAATGGTCTTCTGGATTGTCCCAATTGAGGCGGATTATATTTGAATCAGCAAAAATCCATCGAATATAATCCCTGTTCCTATCAAAAGATGGCACATACATTGTATCGATATTAGACAAAAAACTATCTGGTTTTGTGGGAACGATTGCCTCAGATGTGAGGTGTTGCTCGCCATAATTAATATCCAGGATAAAGGTGTCACCTTCGGCCACCACAAGGTTGCTATCAGGGTACGTGTAGGTGATACTGAATGTTGTATCCGTTTCAGTTGTATCATAAGAATGGACAGGAGACAAAACAAATTCTTCTGCACCCCGTTTAAGAACCACCACTGCGGAATCGATTGGGATAGCAGTTTCACTTTCGTCGTCCAATGCCAGTGTTGAGGCCAGGACCACATCCGTCACTGGCTGGCCTGCATAGAGGTATCCCCTGACGACGATCAAGTCGGCTGCGGGCACCGGCAAAAGGTCATCTTCGCAACTGAGTGTTAAAAAGGTGATACTAAAAAGCGCTGAGAAAAATAATTTGTTATTCATCGAATCTCCCTACTTCAATGTCACTTTAAAAAACAATGTTATTGTCATGGGCAATAGCATGACATCTGATACCACAACCGGAACTACATCCAAATCATATTCACGATAATTCACATTTTTCCGATTATAAATATTGAAAACGGACAAACCTAGGTCCCATTTAAAATCCGGCGTTTGCATTTGACGAAATATGCTCAAATCCATTCGGTGGTAATCAGGCAAGCGATATTGGTTTTTATCACTCACATGTATATAATTGAATTCATCCCCATTCAACAGCGGTAAATAATATCTGCTTTGGGGAGTAGTGTAAGGTGTGCCAGTGGCATATACAAATGTGGATGCAAAATTCCATGGACCCCATTTATACATTCCAACGATTTTAGCTTCGTGTGTTTTATCATGGCTGGCAGGATAAGGTTCAGGCGCCAACGCACCAAAATCATATTTCACATTCGCATAGGTGTAACTGAACCACCCATTCAAAGCGCCGGATTTTTTCTGGGCGAGGAATTCAACCCCTTCTGCATATCCATCGCCAAAAAAGAAATAATTCCCGTAATCAGCCAATTCCTGAAACCTGCGCGTATATTCCACCAACCCATCTAAGTATTTTCGATATCCTTCCACTTCAAACAGGTATTTCCGAGTTTCATATTTAAAACCCAGAATTTGGTGTTCTGCCGATCCTGCAGGAATATTATCATCAGACACAAGCCAGAAATTCGAATTCCCCTGGAGTACATCTTCTAAAACTATATTATTGATGAATTGAAAATAATTACCCCAAGCCCCTTTCAGTGTAAAGCGATCTGTCACATTCCAGGAAAAAAAGAATCGAGGCGAAATAAATATAGAATCAGAAGACATATCCAGTACAAATAGACTATCCAGTCCCATTTGAGTGGTGGTCCGGACCCCCATACCAAGGGTTAAGGATGGCATAACATTCCATCGGTCTTCCAAATATAAACTGGCTAATATGGTATTGGATTCCAAATTAAGGATCTGAACTGTATCATAAATAGCGATATCATAGTGGGTCCCCAGATTAGTGAATTCCATCCCAAATTCCAGAATATGCTTTGCACTGGCATGATATACATTGTCAATCCGAAAGGATTGATCCATGGCGCCATTCCCTTCCCCAATTCTGAAATTAAAATTTCCGCCTCCTTGAAGATATGCATTGCGGTCATAATTACTTTTAAATTGAGAAGAACTCACCAAGGCTTGGCTGGATAAACGGTCCGTCCATTTATGATTCCACCGAAGACTCACACCCAGATTTCCCCAATCGGTATTGTTTTCATCCATGAGGGTAATATCTTGCTGATTCCCACCACCACCACCGCCACCACCGCCGGGGCCTGGACGGCCACGAATACCAGAGGTCTCACGGGATTCATTTAAAAAATCCCTACCCCCATACATACTGAGGCTAATTACGTCCCTATTACCTGGCGTAAATGTTACTTTATTATGAAGATCATAAAAATAAAATGTGGGAAATATTTGCTGCTGAAATGCCGTTTCATCATCAGGATCTTGCCGGTTAACCCTGCGGCGGTTATTAGCGGGACCCTCATCATCACCCGTCACAAATTCATACATTTTATCAAAAAAGGGGCTGGACATAAAATCGGAATAGGAACGTCGATATGAAAAAAGCCAACTGCCTCCCCATATAATCGGTGTTTCGTACAATAATTGTGTGGACATGAGGTTGGCACCCAATCCAAATTGCCGTCTCGTCAGATCGCCATTTTTACCTGTCATATCAATAACACTGGATAGACGTCCGCCGTATTTGGATGGAAATCCGCCCTTATACACTTGCACATCCTTAATCGCATCAGCGTTGAAGGCACTGAACATACCGAAGAAATGATCCACATGATAAATATTCATTCCATCCAACAAGACCATATTCTGGTTAGAACCCCCGCCACGGACGTTTAATCCTGAAGAACCATCGCCGGTGCTGCTTATTCCTGGTAGAAGTTGCAATGAGCGAAAAATATCCACTTCACCCATGTTGGGAAGCAGCGCTAATTGTCGGGGAGAGATGGTCACTTTACTTACTTCATCGGCACTTTTCATGACTTGGTATTCATCTGCGATCACATCTACGGATTGAAAATCCAATGCTTCCATCTTTAGGCGAATATCTAATGATTGTTTCGGGCCAGAATTATCATATCCAATCTTTACCGTACGATATCCAATATAAGAGATGATGAGAGAACAGGGTTCCGCTGGAATATCAACCAGGACAAATTGCCCGTCAGAATTAGAGGTGATACCTCGATCAATCCCCATGACAACAACATTGGCATAAGGCAATGGTTCTAAATTATCCATATCCAGAATGGTACCTGAAATATCCTGCGTTTTATTTTGACCCAGAATAATCGAAATGAAAAGCAGTCCAAAAATAATTTTTTTCATTAATTCCTTCTCCGGCCCTTTTGGCCACCTCGGCGGCCCGGCCCTTTATTTTTTCCACCCATCCCTTTTCTTCTTTCTTTTTGTTGGGACTTTAAGTTTTTTTTGTACTTTTTAAATTGTTTTTTGGAGAGAACTTTTTTGACAGCTTTATCTCTTTGCTTTTGTTTTTCCTGCATGTTTGCCATCATTGCCATGGGATCACCTGATGCTGTTTCTCTCATGCCCATAATCTCATTCCGGAACCCTTGATTAATCTCGGTCATTTTCTTGGCTTGTTCCTCAGATAAATCTAACGTTTTTGTCCAATCGATGGGTTCAGGACGGCTGTCTCCCATTCGGCCTTGGGATATGCCAATTGAGATAAATAAAATAAAAAGTATGGAATGAGTGATGCGCAACTTCATAAAAATCCTTTTCCTGATTATGAAATAATTTAACATATTAGACGGTAATGACCCAAAAAAGTTAAAAAAAAAGGCCGACGAATCGGCCCTTAATCAATTGGTAAAAAATATGGCTTATTTTTTGGGTGAAAAATCCAACGCCACGGAGTTCACACAATACCGTAATCCTGTTGGTTTTGGACCATCTTCAAAAACGTGACCCAAATGTGAATCACATTTGGCACAGGTAATCTCAGTCCGAACCATGCCATAACTGATATCCGATTTTGTATTGACCTTGGTTTTATCCAATGCATCAAAAAACGCGGGCCAACCGGAACCGGAGTCATATTTGGTATCCGAGCTGAATAAGTCATTCCCACATGCGGCACATACATAAGTCCCTTTTTCTTTATGCTTATAATATTCCCCCGTAAAGGCAAGTTCTGTTCCCTTTTCTCTCAGGATTTGATATTCTTCCGGTGTGAGACAAGTTTCCCATTCCTGATCGCTTTTTTCAACTTTATCCATGACAAATTCCTTATGTGATTCTTGTTTAGTTTGTCCAGCAAACAGTGTAACTGCACCAATGACTAATGATAGGGTTAATAATTTTCTCATGACAATTTTCCTTTTTGTCCGTGTATACGAATTTACACCTATTTTAGTTTCACTTTCGAGTGATGGTTGTGTTGGGTATCACAAAATATCCCCTTTTACACGTCCCTCTGGAGAGGGGAATTTCTGAGGGGTTAACATTTACTACAGATTCAATTGTTTGATCGGCGACATGACGAGGGAAGGATCATTCTTCCAATCCACATTCGGATCATCCACATAGAGTTCCACTTCGTTTCCATCAGGGTCTTCAAGATAAATGCTTTGGCTTACTGTATGATCACTCAATCCGGAAATATTTATACCCGCTTCAATTAACTCATCCCGTACAGCACGAAGTTCATCCAAAGCATCACCCACTTTTATGCCAATATGATAGAGACCAATCCGGTGACCTTTGGACGGCCCCGGCGCATCCCCTACTTGGATCAATAATACTTCGTGGTGGGTTCGGCCAGCAGAAAGGGCCACAGCCGTGAAGGGACGGGAGAATTCTCCCACTTGTTCAAACCCAAGCAAATCCCGGTAAAAAGCCAGAGATTTCTCCAAATCTTTCACATAAAATACAACATGGCCCAGATAGTGTGCTTTCACACCGCACATTCCTTGTAACGGAAACAATCAGTCGTATGATCATTTACCATACCCACCGCTTGCATAAACGCATAGCAAATAGTGGTACCAATAAATTTAAAACCGCGTTTTTTGAGGGCTTGACTCATGGCATCTGATTCCGCTGTATTTGCTGGAAGATCAGCCATTTTTCTATACCTATTCTGAATCGTTTTTCCATCGGTGAATTGCCAGATATACTTATCAAAACTACCAAATTCTTTTTGGACTTCCAGAAATAATCTTGCATTCAATACGATTGAATTCACTTTGAGTTTATTACGGACGATGTTTGGATTTTGAAGTAATGCTTCAATTTTAAATGCAGTGTATTTAGAAATTTTCTTCGAATCAAATTGGTCAAATGCTTCCCTGTAACCCTCTCTCTTTTTCAAAATGGTCTCCCAACTGAGTCCAGCCTGGGCACCTTCGAGCATTAAAAATTCAAAAAGCGTTTGATCATCGTGGATTGGTACGCCCCATTCCTCATCGTGATATTGTTGATACAACACACTTTGATTTCCCCATTCACATCGTTTTTTCATTCAAACTTTCCTTCTTCATAATCAGAAAATGCCTGCAATACCTCACCCCGTGTGTTCATGACAAAAGGTCCACCCCGGGCCACCGGTTCGTTCAACGGTTCTCCTGCCGCCAGAAATATACCTGCTTTATTGTCACTTGTTTTATAATTGATTCCTCCTTCTTTTTCATATATACCCAATTGTCCTTTTGACAATTGCTTTCCAGAAAAAACGTCACCTTCGTAAACAAATCCAAAAGCATTCCATCCATCAACAACGGGGATGGTTATTTCACTATTTTCCAATAATCGAATATCCAGAATTAAAACAGGTGTATGTGCTTTCCCCGGGCCAATAGTTTCCCGGTAATTTCCGGAAATAACTTTCACCGTTCCTGGCTTTTCTTTAACAATGGGTATCTGTTCCGATTCAATATCCTGGTAAGCAGGCGCAATCATTTTTTTTGATTTCGGCAAATTAAGCCAAAGTTGAAAACCGCGGGCAAGGCCATCGGTTTGGATGGGCATTTCGCTATGAATGATTCCGCTGCCCGCGGTCATCCACTGGACAGACCCGTCGCCTAGCAACCCTTCATTTCCCCCAGAATCTTTATGCTGCCACTTTCCATTCAGCATATAGGTAATGGTTTCAAATCCACGGTGGGGATGAGGCGGAAAACCGGCAATATAATCATCTGGATTATCGGATCCGAATTCATCTAACAACAAAAAGGGATCCAGCATATTAAATTCCGGGCCGCCAATAATTCGGGTGAGATTTACACCGGCCCCATCAGTGGTTTTTATACCTTCAATGATTTTTTTTACTTGGCGTTGATTCATTTCTAAATTTATTTAGAATAAGTAATCCAATTTAACGCACCATCACCAAGCCATTCAACCTGGTACTTTTTCATTCTTTAAATGAAAAATAAAAACCCAAAATTACAAGCATTAACCCGAAAGTGACGACGATAGAAGCGCCTGTGGGTACATCAAACGCAATTGAAACAAACATACCGAGAAAGCTACCCACCATACTAAATATCCAACCAAATATTAGACGGCTCCGAATCGATTCCTTAAATAACAATGCAGCAACTGTCGGTATAATCAAAAATGAAAATACCAATAGCACACCGGCTATTTTCACGGAACTGGTGACGACAAAACCAAAAGTGACATAAAACAAAAAATCCCAAAATCGGGTAGATTTATCTAAGTCACTCCTTTGATAATGGGATTGAGATGTTTTAAAAAATTGGTCTCGATATTTCCAATGAATGATTCCAATCAGAATATAAAGTAATGCTGTGTAGCCAATTTTGACCGGTGTAACAAATAAAATAGATCCTACCAATAAATGGTTTAAATGCTCGGATCCTTCTGCTGATTTACTAAAGAGCAATATCATGGCTGCTGTACATACAACATAGGTAATTCCAATGATGGCTTCTTGGGGGATTCTTTGTTTACTGGATCGTACATAGGCAAAAAAAGCTGCCCCCATAATTGTAAATGAGACCGCCAATATATAATTCGAATATCCATCATGCTCTAATCCAATAATAATACCGATGGCCGATCCCAATGCTGCCACTTGCGCCAAAGCCAAATCAACAAAAATGACCCCTCGCCTCACCACGTGGAGCCCCAAATACACGTGAATTCCTGTAATTACAAAAGCCGCAACCAAAGGCCAAAGTATGAGATCAATCATGTTCAACTCCGAATGCTTGAGAAAGAATCTTTAAATTGGTTTCGAATAAATGAATATAAGAATCTGCCCCTTCCATTGCCCCTACTGATTGAGCCAATTTCACTGTTTTTACACCTGTTTTTGATGCAATAAATTTGGGCACTCTGTCACTGAAATATGACTCAGACGCAATCACCTTTATATCATCCGATTTAATGCGCTGAATAATGTGATTTAATTTGGCTGGCGAAGGAGTAATCCCCGGTTTTGGTTCTAAGAATTCAACTGTTTCCAAACCAAAATAATTTGAAAAATAGGGCCATGAGTTATGATAATAAATGAGTTTTTTCCCTTGGAGATTTACAAATCGTTTTTCCCAATCTAAAATAGCCTTGTCCAATTGAAGATTAAAAGCATCCAGATTTTGTCTAAATAAATCAGAACTTTTTGGCTCTGCATTTGTCAATTTTTCAGCAATGAGTTTTGCAATGCGTTTGCCATTTTTTGGGTCCAGCCAATAATGAGGATTTCCAAATCGATGGATATCCCCCATCCTGGCATCCACGGTGCCTGTAGGGATTTCCATTTTTTCAATTTCAATAGAACAATCCACTACATCAATATGCCGATTGCGAGAACCATTAATGATAGATTTCGCCCACAAATCCAGTTCCATCCCTACCATGAAATAAATATCCGCTTTTTTCACCTTAAACATATAGGAGGGTAGAATCTCTACATAATGAGGGTCCTGATTTCCACGGGCAATACTGGTGACGGTTACCCGGTCACCACCAATTGTTTTTACAATATCGGCCAAGTCTGTGGTTGACGTCACGACGCGAACTTTACCAAAACAAAATGACAATAATGTGAATAGTATAATCTGTTTTTTCATAACTTAATACCGATGGGGTTTATGGGGACCCAAAGACCAAATGAGTTGGGCTGTTACGATTAGATCTTGTTTTATTTTGTCTTCCCCAGGTAGATAAAAATGGTTTACTTGTCCAATCTTTAATCGAAATACAGCTGATTCTTCAACCGGACTGTATCCAATAAAAAGTGCTGGACTTATCTCATCTTCTTCTTGGTGTACCCATACTTCACCAATGACACCAATATTATAGGATTTATTGAATTGATAATTCACCATGCCATAATAAGTGCCAGTACAATTATTTTGATATAAATCTTCTGGCCCATCATCCCAGCATGCGTATTGAAATATTTCAACTTCTAATGTGAGTGACTTATATTTATTCGGACGCCACTTATATTTCAGATCAGCGCCTACGAGAATATTTTTATCGCCTAAATATCCGCTCGTTCCAATTTCAATATGATTTATATCGTTCAAATCAAAAAAATGTGACCATCGTCCTGATAAAGCAAAATCCTGTTTTTCCTCCCCGTGATTATGATCATGATTCTGTTCCAAATCATGAGATTCCCCTTCACCCTCATGAATATCCCCTCTAATGCCTGAATCAAAATACCCAACAGACACATTGCTATACCAAGGCAAGGGAAGTAAAATATTGGCTTCCACTCCTGTCGGCGCCCAGAATTCCTCCCCCAATACTTTTTTCATGCCTGTGGGTGCTTCAATAAATGGAAATAGGTGGGCATGGACCTTATTTATTCTGCCTAAATCCGGACGAAACTTCCCAAGCCTTAGACCCAACCCAAGGGGGAGCCCTCTTTCGATAGTCAATACCGCTTCTTCTAACTCTATGGGTGATTCATCATTATGTTTATGAAGGTAGACATCGGCCCGGGCGAATGGATTTACATTTCCCTGGATCGCTATTTCCACTCCGGAACTGGATAGTTTGGGAGAATCATTTATTTGGTCCATGACCAAATCGCCTATAACACTAAATTGTGGATTGGCCGTCGTCTGGCTAAATAAAATTCCTGAGAATATGAGTCCCCCAACTAATTTTTGTAACATGAAATACTTCCTCTATGTTGTGTTTTATGGGAATCCCCGACGAACCGGGGATATGTCATTAAGTGCTAAAACTAAACGACAGGGGGACCGCGATCCCAATGGACAAAATTCTGGGATGCAGTTGAGAGGAAATATTGAGGTGTCCAATGAATTTTTTCGAATTCAATTGGGATTTGGTCTACGGTAGAAATAATACCATCATTGTTGGTGAGGCGTTTGGCCATAAACCATTCACAGGCTTCCCCGACAGAATGGTGAGATTCTTCTTCACAGTCAATAGCACAAAGGCTATCTTTCAAAGGATTGAGGTCATGCCCATGACCCACATGGATAGTGGTTATCTGGTTAAAAATGCCCATCCAAACCGCAAGAATTATGGAAATGATACGAATATTGAATTTTACCATTTTAAAAATAATAAATTTGATATTTACTATGCACTAACTGTCTCTTCGATCGATCCCTGTTCTTCGATCTGCATCCCGCCGAACTTCCCCAGACCTGTGGTCACTTTCAACGGGCATACTTTTCTCCCGTCTTTCTCCACCATTCCGGCGTTCTACCTGTCTTCTGTCTGATCCTCGGTTGTTCATACATACCTCATCGTAAAGGAGTTAAATATTATTGGTTTGACCACGGTAAAACATACATCATAATCACCAATTATTCAAAATCCAATTGAATCCCTGTTTCCCCGCTATTTGGATGAAAATAGAAATTGATCGTCAATGGGATAGGCATCCTGATATCAAAAAATCCACCCGATTCAAATGTAACGCCCGCACCGACCGATAGCATGGGACCATATTGGTCCATGGTGACTTGATCAACAAAGATGCTTCCCGTAATTCGTTTGAGATAAGAAATACTCAATGGCAGGGTCCAATCCGGGTAAAATAAGGGTAATTCATATTTCATCTTTATGCGCCAACCTTGATTGAATGCATGCCAATTATATCCCTTCGGGAATCCAATCTTTGATGGAAAAGCGTAATTTCCATCGTTTGTCTCCCACTGAAATAAAGAAGAAATAAAATGATGCTGGCCCAAACCTTTCATTCCATGGTGTATCCGAAATGATAATTGCTGACCTTTCCACATGCCACCAAAAGGCATGCCGCCGACATAACCATACAACTGCCATCCTGGACTCCCCAAATCCCGGGGCGATTTTTCATCAATAGAATACATTGCTGATTCAATATAAACAGGAATGATATTTCCATCTCTATCAGGGCGTTTTCTTTCATTAGTCACTCGAACATTTGGGGGGATCGAAAGAAAATCAAAATGATGAGTGGTATTGGATCTGCGAATATATTTAGTCCCGATTTTTGCAAAGGCGTATTTTGTGCGAATACCATTTAATGCATTAATCAAGGGAATGGACATCCCAAAATCAACGGTTGATTCATTCCATTTTTCATTAACATTATAAATTAATGTATCATTACTATGATCCACTTTTTGATGAAATGGACCATATCCTACATTGCGCTTCCCCAAACTAATTTCAAAATTAATCATGGGGTAAAATCCAGAATAAGTTCCCCTCGTTTTTGTATGGGTGGTTTTCTCATTGGTATTATAGGAAATTTCGCCACCGAATGATAGGGTTCCGAGAATATTATTTGACTGAATTCCCAATGATGGATTAAAGTCACCGTCAAAAATATATCTGCTGTGAAAATTGAAAAGGCGCGCCGATGGTTTATAATCTAACACATCAAAGGCTTTATCCGGTATCGGTTCATCATAAATGGGTTTTAATTCAGATGAAGATTCCAGTCCTTGAATTGGATGCGAACGATTTGCAGATATTTCCTTCCATACATTCGGTTTAAATACCATGATTGCAATGGCATCACCTGTTGATAAATAATCATTAAATAATAATCTGCCATCTGGCGTGGAAGATAAATTGGACGCACCAAATTTTCTGGAAGTAACTTGAAACTCCCGTTTATCCTTTCGATGAATGGCAACCAGATTTTCCACACCATCAATTTGAGATTCATATATGATATAATCCCCATTTATTACCGGTTTATATACCGGCATCCAACTCTCCTGTTTTATTTGTTCAAATTCTCTTTTGTCCGGCTGATAAATATAAATACCTCTCCCCTTAAACTTTTGGGAGGTAAATACAATTTCCGCATCATCTGCCGACCAAGATGGGGACATAATAAATCCCCCATTGGGTGCTTCCATACGGTCGATAATTTCACCGGTTTTTGCATTTAATATCACCAATAAAGAATGTCGATTTTCAGAAAATGAAACAGCCGCTATCCGGTTTCCATCTGATGAAATGTTCGGATTATATAGCCGCATATTAGACGTGATTTTTCGTAAGGCTCCTGTTTCAATATCAAAAACTCGGATATTGGCCCAGCTTAATTTTGTCCAGCGTTTATCCGGATCATATGACGACCAAACAGCATAATCCCCATTTGAGTGATATCCAAACAACGGCACGACTGAAGAAATTTTTGTTAAGGTAGTCTCTTTCCCATTCGACAATATTACAATGGTTGGAACATGCCCAAGCCCCGTTTTAAGTGCGATGATTTCACTGGCTTGGTTCATTGCGGGAAAAAGATAATTCGTTTTGACTTTTGGTTTTGGGCTGATCGCGTCTGCAGCGCTTTCTATAACATGTTCCGATTGCCCTGACCAATATTCCTTTAAATCATAAAATGTATCGTTATGAAGTTGAGCAGTGGATAACCCTGTTGTTTTTTTTATCGCTCTGGACAGAGGGAAAAAAGGATTTAATGTAAACGGCCACCGCATGGTCTTACTCAAAATATTTGGCCAGGCCTTTTCTCCAAATTGGCGATTGACATGATGGGTTAATAAATACCCCAATTCATAGTGACCGGGATAGTCTTGTTTATACGATTGATATAAAGCTTGGTGGTAATTAAATTTTTTCCCTTCTAAAATGAGCGCCCGGGATGTTCGGTTGAATTGAGAAGACCGTCCACGTCCAGCTTGGGTAAGGGCCGTTTCTATTCCCACAGCATCTCCCTCCCAAAACCAGGATGGGATGAGCAACCCCGTATAAAGAGATTGGGTAGATTCGCCAAACACAGATCCAACAAAACGGCTCACACCTTGGTTCAAATAATTGTTCTGAATAATGTGTCTTCCCTCATGAACCGCTAGGTCCCGATACCATTCGGTAGATCCCATTCCCTTCATCATGAGGGGGATGTTGAACCATTCAGACATCCAGGGCCCTTGCCCCACAAACCCATTAGGGATGGCGCCTCTATTGCTGAGTAATATGGGGATTTTTCTATGATTGCCTTCCAGTGACGTCCCAATACTTTGATGCACATGTTCCATGGTATTGGCCACCCGATTGGCCTCTGAACCCAACTCGATTGGAAAAATTATTTGATAATGCTCGGTCTGTATTTGCTTCCAATCAATTCCCGGGGGATCTTGAGCAACACAAAAGGAAAGAAAAAGAAATAGGCAAGTACCGATATAATGTTTGATGAAATATCTCATGATTTTAAGCGACTAATTTATTTCATAACCGATATAGACCATAAGGAAAAAGCCCCACTTTGCGAAATGCTACAATCTACCAAAACACATAAGTGGAAATATTATTTTTTCCCACGATGGAAAAAACAAAAAAGATCATCCTTATAATTACATGCCAGACACATGATATAAATCCAGTAAACTTCCACCCTGTTAGACTGCATTAAAATACACATATGATTCCTAAAAATTATTCTGCCAAATTTACTGAATTCAGTAAAAATAAGCTGTTCCAATCCTTGGATCAACCCCTTCAAGTTTTCATTCAAAACACCGGAGAATCATATGGTCTAACCTTTCAGGAATTAAATCAATTGACAGAAATAGCTGTCGATTATCATATGTGGAATGAACCATCAATTGAAGAGAAATGGAATCAAATTGAACCATTATTTTTATCAAAAAATGGCAGCAAGAAAAAAGCAATTTTAGGCAAAATCAAACAGGATTGGGTATCTTTAAAAGAAAATCCATCCACATACGAAAATAATGCACCTAAGGTAAAAAGTATTGTCCGAAAAGTAAAAAATCATACAGAAGATCACGACATATTTGGACTATGTCCGGTTGCTTCAGAAAAGACGGTCTGCTGCAATTTAAAAACCATCGATGCTATTCAAGGATGTGGGCTTGGCTGCAGCTATTGCAGTATCCAAACTTTTTATGAAGATGGTGCAATCGGAATTGAAGCAAACCTATCGGAGAAACTGGACAACATTAAACTGGACCCGAATAAAAATTATCATATTGGATCGGGACAATCGTCAGACTCTTTAGCCATGGGAAATCGAAATGGCGTATTAGATGCACAATTAGATTTTGCCCGAAAAAACCCAAATATTATTCTGGAATTCAAAACAAAAAGCAAAAATATAGATTATTTCTTATCCGTAGCTCTTCCGCCAAATATTATGGTGTGTTGGTCTATCAATCCCCAAACCATTATTAATAATGAAGAACATTTTACTGCATCGCTCGATCAGCGATTAAATGCTGCCAGGCAATTATCAAATAAGGGGGTCATTGTTGGATTTCACTTTCATCCCATTGTGTATTATGAGGGTTTTGAAAAAGATTATACTGAAGTCGTGCAAACAATTTTATCTACATTTTCTTCAAACGAAATTGGAATGATTTCTCTGGGGACATTGACCTTTATAAAACCGGCCATTAAGAGTCTTCGTTCACTGGGGATCCCAAGCAAAGTATTGCAAATACCCATGGTAAATGCTGCGGGTAAATTTTCTTATTCCATGGAAATCAAAGAGAAAATTTTCAGCACTGTTTGGAATGCATTCACACCTTGGCATGATAACGTCTTTTTTTACTTTTGTATGGAAGATGAAAAATTATGGAATTCAGTCATGGGAAAATGCTATAACTCAAATGATGAATTTGAGGATGCTTTGTTCTCCAGTGTGACTGGGAAAATGACTTCCCAATACGCTTCGCTATCAGGATAGACTTCTCGTCCCTCTAAACTTTGATATATAAAAAAATCCCGCATTCTGCGGGACAGAGACTCATTTTTACCCATAAAATAAAAATGCTCCCGGACTTGATGGCCCGAGAGCATTTTTGCTCCGGAGGAGGGACTCGAACCCCCGACCTGGTGGTTAACAGCCACTCGCTCTACCAACTGAGCTACTCCGGATCGTGGATTTTAAATCAAAACTGATTCAAAAATCGGCGCGAATTTATACTATTTTCCTCCCAGCATCAACCTCTACATTTCTTTTTCTGCTTCAAGTATTTTTCCTTCAACGAATAAACCATGTTTAATTTGGTCTGGCGTAATGTAAACTGTTCCATCCTCATCATGGGGTGCACCAAATACAGAATGAATGGATTTTAATCCACCCATCCATTTTCGTTTATCCGAAATATAAACAAGGTCACCAACTGCTGCTTTCATCATAGCCATATCTTTAGTTGAAAAATGAATAACTGTATCATCACCGTCCACCTGTTTCAAATGGACAAAAACCTTTTCACCTTCCTGATCATTGGGATTACCGCCTTTAAATAAATAACGTGCAACATCAATGGAGGAGGCCGTTAACCCGTTTGTATTAATATTTTCATCATATTTAACATAATAAGTCACTGTCAATGGTACCAAAATCAATACGGCAATGGTAGCTAATACCTGAACGGATAACACTGAAACATTAAACAAGACTACTGCAAAAACCATCACTGTGATCGCAACCATCATATTCATTATCATTTTCTGGTTTTGCTTTTCCCGGATTGCTGTAATTAATTTTCTTTGCCACTGAGTCGTTAATGTAACAACCACTGCAGCACCCGAGCACACCAGTATATTATACAACGCACGGATGTAAGAATAGGGATGATCCGGATTCATTTCAATGCCATGGTCAAAGGGAGCAATCAAGATTCCGGGATATCTTGCACCCAAAATCATGAGTGCCACACCACCAACAAATGTCGTAATTACCGCTGCAGGTGTAAATCGTTTCCAGAATACACCTAAGAAAATCCCTACCACAAGTGGCGGTGTCAATGTGGAATGGAAATAGCCATGTGCTTCATACACTGTAGGGAAGTTTTTAAAGGCAAGCACTGCCAAAACGCCCAGGGCTGTTACACCAATGGATGCATAACGGGCAGCCAGCAATTCTTTTCTGTCTCTTTCAATGTCTGACATAACATTTCTCTTAAAAAACTGCTGGATCGGTCTATAGACATCATTGATGAAAATGGCTGCCGTTGCATTAATTAAGGTATCTACTGTACTCATTAACGCGGCTGTCAAAGCGGCCATAATGAATCCAAACATGCCGGGGCTTGCAATGATATTAGCAACAACAACAAAAATTTGATCCGGTGATACAGACGGACTGATTATATCAGGGCTGACCACGGAGATGGCTTTCCCGATCCAGCCTGCGTTCCCCACAACAATGGCTGATATGGGTAAAACAAACAAGATATTCACTGCGGCGGCCTTCCGGCCTTCATTCACATTTTTACATGCCATAAAACGCATGATTAATCCCTGGTTCATAAACAAAAAACCAATGGATCCCGCAATGGCGTCCTGCCAAAAAATACCGACAAAATTAAAGTTTGCCGGCTGATTAAAATCTGCCAACGGCAGTTTCCATTCTGTGGGCAATAGATTCCAGAACACATCAAACCCACCCAGATATGTAATGCCAAAAAAGAATAAAAGGAATCCGGCAAACAGAAGTATAAATCCCTGGAGCAGATCCGTGAATATCACAGCGGTCTGTCCGCCAAAAGTAATGTAAACGCCCGTAATAACCGCAATGACGATTATGGCACCCATGAGTGTGATAGGCAATGTCATACCTAAAACGGTGAACGCTTCCGGCAACATGGGAATGACTGCCTTCCCCAGCGTCAGAAATCCAATCCCAATATATCCAATCATGTAAAGCAGCAAGAGAATGGTTGCAAGAAATCGGGCTGAGGGACTAAACCGTTTTTCGAAATATTCAGGAATGGATTTAATCTTGGAATAAACGATAATGGGAAGCCATCCGAACATAAAAAACGGAATGAAAAACCAATCATTCAAATAGGTCATTGAAGAAGAGATACCATGCTCAAACCCCTTCGCAGAATACTTAACGAAACTATGGCTCCCGACACCGGTCGCTACGATCGACATGGTAATTAACCACCAGGAAAATCTTCGTCCACCAAAAAAGAAATCGGATGTATTCTTCGTATATCGGCCGAAATAACTGCCGAAAAGCATGATGGCGATAAAATAGACCACCATGACAATCCAATCCGTCGTGGTTCCAATACTATGGAATGTCTGCATTATACTTCCCTAATCTTTCTTAGCTTCAACATTACAATGATAAAAACCACCACCATTCCAAGTAAAACAATGGGTACTGTATACGCAGAAATAATATCTAATGCTGCCCATGTCATTAATGCATGCATCATGAGATACCAAACAAAACCAAAAAGAAGAACCCACATCCATTTTTTATGAGCCTTGCGGCTTAAATCAAAAGAACCGGATTTAATGGTTATAATAATACCAAATACAAAAAGAATCCCTCCGAGTCCATAAAGATAGATAAAGGGTAGCCAGGTATGCGTAAAGTTCATTTATTTATTTCCGTTTATCAAATTCAGGTTTGAGTTTATCGTATGTTTCAAACAGTCCATCAACTATGACTTTTGTATGGCCAACGACGGGCATAAAATTAGTATCTCCCACCCATCTGGGCACCACATGAAAATGGATATGATCCGCAATACCCGCACCGCCAGAAACACCAATATTTGCACCGAAATTAAATCCTTGGGCCTGCATCGTTCTTCTAAATATTGCCATTGCAATATCAGCCAGTGCCATGATTTCGCTCATGCATTCATTACTTAACGATTCCGTTGTTTCCACATGGTCGTAGGGACAAACCATGATATGCCCATTATTATATGGATAAAGATTCATGAGGACAAAAGCGTTCTTACCCCGATGAAGAACCAAATTATCTCGATCATTTTCCGACCCACATTTGATACAAAAAACACAACCCTCATCTTTGTCTTTTTTCGCACGAATATATTCCATCCGCCACGGAGCCCAGAGTTTATTCATGGTTTGGTGATTAGTGAGTTGTAACTCAATCTTCTTCCTGAGCTGCTTTCGCGCTTGCGGTTACTTTCGCTTCCATATCTCTGGGTACTTCTTCATAATGGCTTAATGCTTCCGAATGAATACCGCGGCCGCCAGTGAGTGATCTTAATGTTGTGGAATAATGATACATCTCCGATTGCGGCACTTGTGCTTTAATCTGCTGAAATGCACCCTCAGAATCCATGCCCATAATTTTTCCACGACGGCTGGAAATATCTCCCATTACATCACCCATATAATGTTCAGGAATTTTAATTTCCACATTGAGTACCGGTTCAAGCAAACAAGGATTGGCCCCCATAAAGGCTTCTCTAAACGCTTGTTTCCCTGCCATTTGAAAAGCAATATCTTTAGAATCAACTGGATGTTGTTTTCCGTCGTAAAAATCAACTTTTAAATCCACCACACGGTAACCTGCCAAAACCCCATCCATGCATGCAGCATTGACGCCCTTTTCAACGGAGGGGACAAAAACGCGATCCACACTTTGTCCCGCCAAAGATTGGGTGAATTCAACTCCTTCACCACGGGATTTAGGCTCAATCCTCATCCAAACTTCTGCAAATTGCCCTGCACCGCCACTTTGCTTTTTATGTCTATACTTTGATGAACCATTTGCCCGGATAGTTTCCCGATAGGGGATTCGGGGTCTGAATGATTCTACATCCACATTAAAACGGCGCTTTAGGCGATCAATGGACACTTGAAGATGCAATTCACCCTGACCGGATAACACGATTTGCCGCAATTCAGAATCCACGTTGTACACAAAAGTGGCATCTTCTTCGTGTATGGTAGCTAATCCGGTGGCAATTTTTTCTTCATCCCCTTTCGCTTTCGATCGAATCCCAAGATGAATATTCGAATTCGGTAATTTAACCGATGAAATTTTTACCTTATTATTCTGACCCGTTAAGGTATTGCCCGTATGGGTATCCTTCAGTTTAACTACTGAACCGATATCCCCGGCATATAGATTGGAAACACTTGTTCTGGTTTTTCCATTCATTAAAAACATTTGTCCAAACCGCTCCGACCTACCGCGGGATGTATTATACAAATCCATGCCTGTTGTAATCGCACCTGAATAGACTCGGAAAAAAGAAAGCTCACCAACATGAGCTTCGCTTATCGTTTTAAATACATGTACCACAGGGTTACTTCCATCTAAAGCAATATCTACCGCTTCTCCTGAGTTTGCATCTTCTCCTTTTATCTTCGCCCGATCCACAGGAGAAGATCCATACTTTGCTATGAAATCCATAACGCGGGCTACGCCGATATTTTGCGTTGCCGCCGTACAAAATAAGGGGATAAATACTTGATTCTGAATAGCCTGATGTAATCCGTGACGCATTTCCTCTTCAGATAAATTCCCCTGTTCAAAGAATTTTTCCAATAATGAATCATCAGACTCCGCTACATACTCAATCAACTCCTGATGTAATTCTTGCACCCGGTCATTCCACTCTTCCGGTAAATCCGCTTCTGTATATTGACCGCTTCCATCGGTCTTGTATGTTATGAGTTCACTACGCAATACATCAATAATTTGATTAAATCCAGGGCCCGAATTTACTGGGAGCTGCATGGGAAATACATTTCCGCCAAAGTGATCTTTGGCCTGCTGGAGAATCTCGTCAAACTTTGTATGTTCCCGATCCAATCCATTCACTACAATCATTTTAGGCAAGCCATAATCGTTGGCGTAATTCCAAACCTGTTCAGTCCCGACTTCGATTCCATTCACCGCATGAACCACCACCACTGCTAAATCAACAACGGCTAATGATGATATTGATTCACCAATAAAATCGAGATAGCCCGGTGTATCAATCATATTAAATTTTGTGTTCATCCATTCTAAATGAAGCGGCGAAGAATGAATAGAGATTTGCCGATCGTGCTCATCATGGTGATAATCTGATATGGTAGAGCCCCCTTCGATGGATCCAATACGATTGATTTCACTTCCATTTGAAAGCATGGATTCAGAAAGGATTGTTTTCCCTGAAGCACCATGTCCAACAATGGCAAAGTTGCGAATATCTTTTGCTGCGTATTCTTTCATATTAAATATCCTTCAATATTATCTAGTTAATATTTATGTTTCTCTACCTCGGACAAAGGATGGAGGCCTGAAGTGTACTGACGACTGAGGATTTATTTCAAGGACTTTTAGAATAAAGTAATTAGAAAATATCCTGTTGGATATCTTCCATATAAGCTCGGAGGATGGGCTGGACAAATATATTATTCGTATTCAATTTCCCGAATTCTTTCGCCAGTATATTTAGTCGCTGATCAATCGGTTTTATTTTATTGAGCACAATGTAGGTTTCTTCATTTACTGAACATAACCCACCCTGAAAATCTCCCTTTCCCTGGACAATATTTATCCGCATTTTCTCTGCCAACTCTTCAAAAAGGGTCAACATTTTTTCTGCTTGCATCTTTGCCATGGATTACAAAAGATCGTTTCGTTTATTTTTTTCAAGATAATGAACCAGTGCTTTTACATCCTCCACTTTATTCCTCGGGACGACCAGGGTCGCATCTTTCGTATTCACTACCACTAAATTATCTGCACCGATAACCGCCGTAAAATGGCCATTCGATTGAATTAAATTATTGTGTCCATCAATAACCACACCCTCGCCCCGAATTACATTTTTATCTTTGGACTTTGGAGATACGTCATATACTGCTTCCCATGAACCAAGATCGCTCCATTCAAATTCTGCTTTCACCACATAAATGTCATTGGAATTTTCCATGAGACCATAATCAACAGACTCGGGATCAATATTATTCCACAAACGGGTAAAATCTTGCTTTTGGATGATCCGTTTTTCAATTTTTCTTAACTGATCACTTAGGTCCGGCATATGTGCTTCAATTTGTTCAAAAAATGTAGATGTTTTCCAAATAAACATGCCGCCATTCCATAAAAAATCACCACTTTTTAAAAATCGAATTGCTAATTTTTTGTGAGGTTTTTCCGCAAAAGTTTTAACGCTGTAACCATTCAAATGATCTTCCGGACTATTCGGATCATATTGGATATACCCATATGCAGTTGAAGGAAAAGTAGGATTGATTCCAATGGTTACTAATGATCCATTCTTAGTCGCCAGTTGAATAGCAGACCGAACGGTTCTTGCAAATTTTTGGTGGCCTACAATAAGGTGATCTGCTGGAAAGACGCCCATAACTGCATCTTGTCGTATATTTTTAATATGGAGCGCAGCCAGGCCGATGGCCGGTGCTGTATTTTTTCCGCTGGGTTCAACAATGATATTTTTTGGTTTGATTCCCGAAATCAATTTTCGAATTTTAGGCGCCAAATCTTCTCCCGTTACAATGAAGATATCTTCAACATTTTTCATCTTTTTCAGACGATCAACCGTCATTTGAAGCATGGATGTATCACCCACAATATTCAATAGCTGTTTTGGGTTTTCTCTACGGCTGGATGGCCAAAACCGCGTGCCGCGCCCTCCCGCCATTATGACACAATACATCTGGCTTTATTGCCTTTCTTCCTTGATCAGGCCCACATCAATATCCCAATTGGCACGTATATCAAAAGTATCCGGGTGTATATAAAACCATTCACTAGGCTGGAAGGGCAAAACGGACCCATAGGAGAACTCCCCATTCTGATCTCGGTCAAAAATAATCATCAAACGATATGGACCTTCCGGTATGTTTTTAAAGTGAAATTGAAGATTAGAATCTACGGAAGAATGAAAAATTTCGGGCTCTTTTTTCAACGTACTAAGTTCAATCAAAGGTTGGATTCCCTCATTTACAATCAGCCCACTCAAACCACCATACCCTAATTTCTTCTCTGAATTAAACCGAATATAAGTGACAGAATCTTTGAGAGATTTTCCTTCAATCGGTGTCAATTTATCCGCAAATACCATCAATTGGTACTTAGTCTTTTCCTGCCAACCCATTGGTGGGAGAAAGTCAATTTCTGTGGGATTCATCCAATCGACTTCCACCACAACCGTATCCGTATCGGCGACCAAAAAGAATGCGCTATCAGTAATGGCCATAATGGGTTTCGAAAATACAATGGGAATGGTAGGTCCTCCATCTTTTTCCAACCGAATGGTAACCGTACTTTCCGGCTGGGTTTGTTTTACATGGGTTGTGTCCATTTTACCCGGAACGCGAAAATTGATTTTTGCATGGGTGAGAAGGGAGTCTTTCCCGGATACAACTGATTCTATATTTAATATGGCTTTCCCTACATTAAGCGTATCGGACGCAATGAGTAGAAACCGCTTCTTGTCTTGTTCATCCTGATAAAAATCAAGAGAATGGACTCCTTCTTTTGAATCAAGTATATTTAACCCCTGGAAGGTTATATCATTTAATTCCTGGTTAAAGTACATCCATCCCCATCGTTTACCCAACCATTCTCCATGGGTCATTTTTAATGGCGGATCCTCTCGTTTTGGTCTGAGGTAAATCCCTTCAATTCTCTGGTTTTTTGCCAATGAGTACACTTTTTTGGAACTGACGCCATAGGCCATCCTTTGAGGAACAAGTATGGCTCCGGCAGCACTTCGTTCAATTCCCAGCATCACATAGTCACCCGGGGCCAAATACTTGAAATTGAAAAATCCATCATCATCTGCCTCAGACACATACAGCGGTTCTGTAAAAAATATGGAATCTTCAAATTCTTTTTCCAACTTCCATAAATGAACCCCATAGCCATCTTCCCCATATACCCTTCCAGAAATGATACCCTCATCAATGATTTCCCCAGTGCTAAATGCGATTTGAATGGATTGATCCAAGGCCACACTACGTTCATCCTTTAAATTTCGATTGATGGTGATCACATAAGTTTGGTCCGGCAATAAACCTTCCGGAAAGTTGATGATGAGTTCATCATCGGCATATTTAATTACCGCTGGAAAATCAAGACGGGGAGAAATTTTAACGGCATTTTTAATTGATTTTTCACTAATATATTCAGAAAACTTTATGGATACTTTTCCACCTTTAAAATGAAGACTGCCCGCTTCTGGCATGGCGGAAATAAATTGGGGCGGCGTTTCATCTTTTGGGCCACCGTCCGGGGGCGCTACCGCCGCACAGGTATAGAACATCAACGCAACCATCCATAGTGCAATGAAGATCATGAGTTTTTTTAGAATTATTGGTCGAGTCAAATCAATTAATATTTAATTCAGGTGGCACTAAATTTACTGGTATTTCTATTTGATATGTCATTTGAGTTTCTGAAATATTTGTGGTAATACACCACACGCGAACCCCTGCCTTTTGTGCATCATAAAGTGCCTGGGCAAATTTCGGATCCCTATCCCACATGGGTTCAAACCGATTGGCATCCGGACGCTGACAGACAAACAAAATTCCGGCACCCTTACCTTTTTGCACTAAATCGGCTAATGCATTGGCGTGGCGAGTACCCCGCTCTGTAACTGCATCAGGGAACTTCGCCAGCCCCTCATCGACAAATGTAACTGATTTTACTTCCAAATAGAATGGGGTTTCATTTTTATCCTGTAACAAAAAATCAAACCGATGGTTCCCATGGGTTATTTCCGGCCGGATTAATTGGTAATCATTAAACATGGGCAAGCTGCCATTCTGAAGTGATTCCAATACAAATCGATTTGGTAATGCCGAAACCAAAGATATCAATTGGCCTTCATGACGAACCATAACAGTGGAAAATTTTGTTTTCCGCTCTGAGCCTTTCGGCGCTGGCCGTAAAAGAAGTTCAGTGCCGGGAATGAGCAATTCTTTTAATCGGCCCGGATCCGGTAGATGGGAACGAACGATTTGACCGTCAACCGCTACCATAGTGATGAAACGATTCGGTCGGTCAACGAATTTTCCCGAAACCAATGGCCCTTCGATTTTCAAATAATATATCCGGAATTCATAAGGCAGAAATTAGAGGATAAAAAACAATCTTCTTATTCATTATCTGATTGCAGGATTATATTTTGTTATTATAATTATTTACGATATTTTCTTCTGTATTTATTATAGTTATACGAATAATCTTATGCAATTAGACCATACTGACAAAGACATCCTGAATGAACTTCAATCCAATGCCCGGATTACCAATGCTGAATTGGCAAAACGGGTGCATCTATCAGCTTCCAGTACATTAGAACGGGTAAAAAAACTGGAATACAGTGGGTTAATCGATAGCTATGTCACTTTATTGAATGCGGGCTTGGCTGGCTTTACCTGCTTTACATTTGTGGAAGTTACGCTTACCCGCCATGGCGAAACGCCCGTGGAAGATTTTTTTAAATCCATCTCCGGTATGGATGAAGTGTTAGAATGCCACCATATTACCGGCGAAGGTGATTTCCTTCTCAAAATTGCCACAAAAGATATACCCCATTATGACACATTAATCCTCCATGGCCTTTCGGCCCTGCCCAATGTACAGCATTTAAAAACATCCGTTGTCCTTTCCACGTTTAAAAACCAGACGCGATTGCCCATTTAATGCCCCTCGTTCCATCCTACATTCAAAATTTAGCAAATTACGTGCCCGGCAAAGCCATAAAAGAAGTCCAGCGTGAATTGGGTCTGGATCATGTGGATAAACTGGCGTCTAACGAAAATTCTCTCGGACCATCACCCAAAGCTATTGAAGCCATGGCTAAAACTTTATCAGGCCTTCATCGCTACCCTGATGTTTCCGGGTATGATTTGCGGACAAAACTCGCCAAGCGCTACAATATAAATATGGATAATGTGATTCTGGGGGGCGGCAGTGAAGGGATTATGTCCACCATTATGCGCACCTTTTTGCTCAGTGATGATGAAATTGTCTCCGCTGCCAATTCATTTATCGGATTCCGCGTATTAGCAAATGCATCGGGTAGAAAAGTCCATTGGGTACCCATGAAAAATTATCGTTATGATTTAGAAGCCATGGCGGAAAAAGTCACGGATTATACCAAAATTATATATATCGCCAATCCAGACAACCCCATGGGAACCTACATCACACGGAAAGAATTTGAAGAATTTTATGTCCACATCCCTGAGCGCGTGCTTATTATATTGGATGAAGCTTATTACGAATTTGTCCAGTCCAGAAATG
>Ga0257109_1000038_pt1 | contig 31368 bp, 29 predicted proteins | sample LP_taG_8_FD_191566 | JGI IMG/M metagenome (GOLD analysis project Ga0257109, IMG submission 191566) | Marine microbial communities from Northeast Subartic Pacific Ocean, Canada - LP_J_2011_P26_2000m | ecosystem: Environmental > Aquatic > Marine > Oceanic | place: Canada: Northeast Subartic... | reverse complement strand
ACCAAAAGCATCTCTGGGAATTGTCTCTCCAATATTTTCCATTTCACGTACAATGGTTTCTAAACCTGCTCCTTCACTTAGAAAAATATTTACACCGTCTTTTTCATCCATTCTATCTTTTAAGCGACTTACCTCTGTCTGAAAATTAAAATCTGATTCAGGTATATATATCGCATCTATATCCCAGCGCTTTTTATCAATTAGTAATTCCGGGATAAAGTCTCTCTTTTTCATTCTCTGCCTATACTCGAATGCTGTTTTGGCAGTGAGCCAGCCACAGTTTCTACCCATTACCTCATGAACTAAGAGTTGGCGCGTACTGGTTGTATTTTCATTAACAATATTTTCGAAGAAAACTGCACCTTGCTCTGCCGCGGTCCAGGCACCTAAAGTCTGTGATATCGGATAAACATCATTATCAACAGTCTTTGGTAGTCCGATAACGGTTAAATCATATCCACGGTTTTTTAAATAAAAAGAAAGTTGAGCGGCCATCGTATTTGTATCATCTCCGCCAATTGTATGCAAAATATTAATATTGTCTTTTTTTAACTGTTTAGCCGCTACTTTTAACGGGTCTTCGCCCTTTTGCACATACCCACGGCTAAAACAGTCATCTACATTGGTAAGTTTTACACGGCTATTCCCGATCGGGCTCCCACCAAAATCAAAAAGAGTTTTATACTTAGATCGAACAGAGTCTTGAAACCCGATTGACTCACCAAGCAGAAGACCGCGATAACCATTTAGATAACCAATCATCTCTGCCTTAGGAGCTAAACTATTGTACTCGCAAATGAGCGCACCGATACTAGAAGAGAGACAAGGCGCTATTCCCCCTGCTGTTAAAAAAGCAATTTTCATAATTAATTATTCAATTATAGGTCTATTGTTTCGCAGATCTAGACCAACCCAATTCTCCATACCTATCATTTAAAACAAGTATCCCATCCATATCTTTGTTTGTTCCGACATAGGCTGTTGGCTGTTCAAACTTATTAAACGTTTGGATATATCCATTATTCTCTTCTCCAGTACCTAAATATAGAGTTCGGTTCTGGTCTTGATTATAAGCCGTTATAAATCCACCGTAGCCATCGTCCATTACAGTAATTGAGTTTACAATAATATCGCCAAGATTTTTCTTTTGCTTGGCGCCCATTAGCGTAAAGACTAAAGCAGCACTGAGAAATCCTATACATAAACTTTTAATATCTATAATCTTCATGAGAACTCTCCTTATAAATTATTTTGTAATTATTTGTCAAACTTTTCTATTTGGTCTTGCATCTTAATAATGCTAGCGTCATTAGCATAGTTCTTATCACTAAACTCTTTATTCCAAACTTTTTTAGCATATAAGATTCTGGTAACTAAGATAATAGTGTATAAAAATAATAGAAATAAAAACCCTACAACATATGCTGTATTATTGCGATCAACAAATATTAACATTATTAATAAAATCAGCGGCATCAATCTTATTATCTTTTGAACAATATTTGCCAATATTATTTCCTCAAACTGCTCTCAACAAACTTTAACATCTTTCTTTGTTGAGAAAGCCAGCCCAATCTTGTTTCTATATTAACATAGCGCACACCATTTTCTAATGCTGGCCAAGAAAGAGATCCATTATTATCTTCATCTATTATATTTTGGAGAACAACATTATAGGGACCCTTTTTAAGTTTTTGATAATCTTTTAAATCCGTACAAATTATAAAGTCTCTAGGATTTTTGTCCTTTTTTATAGAATGTAATTGACTATTTTCTAATTCGTCTTTCACACTATAGCCTCTAAAATTATTATGTAGCGCAATAAGGAGACCTCCTTCACTTGGAAAAATATTAAATAAAAATATATTTCTAGATTCATCTAATTTTTCCAAAAGTTTGGTTAGCTCTTTGTGATCCCAATGAGGCTTAAACTTTTTTAATGCTTTTCTAGCTCCGGTCCTAGAAAATATTCTATTCGGATCAACCTTTGTTGGCCCAAGAACGACCTCTCTTTCTTTTGACTTAATAAAAAAAGCTTTTCCTTTATTTTTTTTTATGTGTTCACTTAGCAGCATTCGTGCTGTTTCTTCATCACCATGAATTAATATATAACTAACATCAGAAAAACCATTTTTCTTTACTTGAAAATCTATACCACAATAGGATAACTCTGATATGTCCATAGCAAATGATAGGCCTATTAAACAAAAAAATGACAGAAAATTAGTTTTTTTTATTTTAAGGATTGAGGACATGATTTATTTATAATATTGTACGAATATACTATTCTATGATCAATCATCCTGAACATCCTGCATTCTATACATTATTGCTAGTACAAGAGCCCCTATAATAAATACAAGGAAAGCGATATAGAGAAAAAATTTCAATTTTATTTATTAATATACTATTATATGAAGACTATTGATATTTACGAAAATCCATTAGCAGTCTATCTATATTAGATAGGTTATTTTTTATTAAATCAAATACTGTTTCAAAAGAAAAATGATCTCTCTCTACATCCATAAAATCAGATATTATTTTTATAATTAATAAATTTTTCATACCATTAAATTTATCAATAACTGAACATATTGCGTGAGCCTCCATATCGACTAAGGAAGAATATTTATTCCCACCATTAACCACAGGTTCCGTTACGGTAGTAATATTCTGACATAAAATTTTAGTTTCAAATATATTATTTAACTCATAAATCACATCGGAAGTATCATCGGCAACACTGTTAATAATAAAACACTGACCTATACTACAGTCATCTTTTTTCCCTCCAGCAATGCCTATATTAATAATTTGAGAATTTTGTGGCAGTGTTACGCTAGAACAAAAGTGTAGTAATACTTTTCTAATATTTTCTCTCCCCACTCCAGTACATACTATTGTCAGCCCCTCTCCCATGTATACAGGATAATCATATGAACAGTCTTGATCTAACTTATAATAATTAATAAGTGGTTGAGCCTCAGCCTTGAGCGCAGCAATTATACACTGAAACATAAATTTATTTTTTAGGCACAGCTAGCTGAAGAAATCTTTTTTCTCTTAGTCTATGTTTTTCTATCCACGCCTCTATACCTCGAGGATCATGTTTAGCAGAAGAACTTAGAAACCATCCGGCATTTGGCAGGTTTATTTTTTTCCCATGAGGTTTATAATAATATTCTCCAGAATTATTACCCTGGTCTAACATTTTCATATCAGCAAGTACCGATTCAATAATTAGCTCACGATTAATGTAGTTTAAACCTTTAAGTTTATAGCTGATGACATTACGGCCAAATTTTGCGCCAATATTATTTAATATTATACCACTAATTGCCAGAAAAGAACCTAGCCCTCCATATTGATAGAAAAGTGTTGGATAACCAATAACTGCTGGAAGCATTGAACAGCCTAGTATCCATTGCCCAGTAAACCAAAAAATATTGCCAACTGGCTTATAAGACTTCTGAGCATATTTTATTTTCTTAATTGATTTAAGCGGTAGAACTTTCTTGATAAGGGAACTGTCTTTAATAACAATACTTCCATTTTCTATAGTAAATACCTTATTCAATCTGATTCTTTGACCTTTTTTAGTATAAATAGATATTGTTTGAGCGCTCACTATAGAATAAAAAATAAATAGTAGAGTTATTGAAATTAATTTTTTCATTTTATCCATTAATTAATACCCTAAATCTAAAATAATAGTTTTTCTAAGGCATAAATAAGTTTTTTAATGTCTTTTCTATCATTATAACACTGGACAGATACTCTAATAAATTTTTGGTTTTTCCACTCAAAGATTGGTACCTCTATTAAATATTCTTTCCAAAGACTATGTTTAAGTGTTGCTGGTGTACCGATTGGCAGAGGATGACTCACCATTTGCCCGGTCCATTCTTTGCCAATAAAAATAGGCTCTGTTTTCAATAACGATTTCAGCTCATGAGATGTCTCTAAAATAATGTCTTTGCTTATTAGCTGCTGTTTTTTCCACTTACTGCTTGTTACAAATTTTATAGCAGCTGGGATAGATAAAAATGCGCTCATGTCTCTTGTGCCCTGCCACTGAAAATTCATTAAAAACTGAGTGGGGCCAGGATCTTCTCCATCTTTTCCCCAGCTTACTGTTTGCGGTATCATATCATTTTGCAACTCTTGTCTGACATATAAAAAAGAGGCTCCTTTTGGAGCACAAAGCCACTTGTGACATGCTCCAGTATAATAGTCACAGTCTATCTTATTTAAATCTAGGTTTATATGTCCAGGCACATGAGCTCCATCAACGATGGTTATGATACCTGATTTTTTTGCGAGTCTACAAATTTCTTCAACTGGGAAGATTAATGCAGTCTGGCTTGTTATATGAGATATAAAAATAACCTTTGTATTGCTGTTTACACCGGACCAGAACTGATCGATAAAATCTCTTCTTTTTTTTACAGGCATAGCTATTTCTTTTTGGATAATCTTAAATTCATTTTTTTCTGAAGCCACACTCCATGCACGTACTAGAGCGCCATACTCATGCTGAGTCATCAGGACTTCATCGCCATTTGTAAGAGGTAGATTATCTATAATATTATTTACTGCGGTTGTAGGATTTGGGAATAAAAGTATATCTTTTTCTGAACAGTTTATAAACTGTCCTAAGTATTGCCTAGAACTTTTTAAGTTTTTCCATAAATAATCTGTCAGAAACTGGACAGGCTGCTGTTCCAACTGTTTTTGCCAGCTCTGATAATCTTCAAATACTGAAGCCGGACATGCACCGTACGATCCATGGTTTAAAAATGTAACCTTTGGATCTAATAAAAAAAGATTCTTCAATTATATTTTCCTGATCCTATAAAATGATTAGAATACTATTAATCTTTTCAAAATGACCACATCTTTGGAATAATAATTACGGCTGATATGAATAGTAGAATAGATAACGGCAACCCAACTCGTATATAATCACTGAACTTGTAACCACCAGGCCCGTATACCATTAGATTTGTCTGGTACCCAATAGGCGTAATAAATGATGCACTTGCGGCAAAAGCAACTGCAAAAACAAAAGGCCTTGATTCTAAACCTAATTGGCCTGATACGGCAATAGCTATTGGAACCATTATTATTGCAGTAGCAACGTTGGATGAAATCTCAGTCAGAATCATTGTAATAAAATAAATAGTTGCTAGAAGGGCATGTGGCTGCCAATATGATGAGAATAAATAAATAAATCGTGAAATATTATTTCCAATCCAGTCTGCTGTACCAGTTGATTGGAAAACGATACCAATAGGTATTAATGCAGCGATTAGAATAATTACTTGCCAATGTATGGATTGGTAGCTTTCCTGGGCTGTGATAATTTTTAAGCATAATAGTATAACAACACTGATAAATGCACCCGTTATTATCGGGATATATCCAACTGCGGCAAGTAATATGGAAATCAGAACAACAAATATACTAACCCACCAAAACCTATCTTTCTGTAACCGGGCATCTACCTTACCCAATACAATAAAATCCCCACGATCAGATAAACTGGAAATTTTTTTAGAGGGCCCATAGACTAATAGTGTGTCAAACGCGTGTAGCTTCATGTGTGCTATCTTTTTCCTAATAATATCTCCCTCACGACGTATTGCCAAAATAAACGCGCCAAATATCTGGCGAAAATTCGTTGACATTAAACTTTTACCCACTAGATCTGAATCGTCAGTTAGTAAACACTCTACTAATTCATTATCCTCGTGCTCTAATTCTGACTGCGTTAATTTTTCATCGGTTAAAAGCGTAATCCCTTCTACCTCCTTCATCCTAATGAAATTTTCCAGAGTCCCTCTAACGAAAAGTATGTCGCCCTCTTTTAGTATCGTTCTGCGAATATTGTTTACAATATGTTTTTTATCTCTAATGATATCTAGCACAGTAACATCATAATTATGGTTTATTGATCTGTCCAGACAGGACTTACCCATTAAAGCTGATCCTTTTTTAATTTTCATTTCAGTTAAATATCCACCAAGGTGATAACTTTTTGTAAGACTTGATGTAACTGTTCTTGAAGGGATTATTCTAGGAGCAACTAGCAAAAGATATATCGTGCCAATAATCAAAATGATAATTCCATACTTCGAGAACTCAAACATGCTTAATGGTTGTACTCCTTCATAGCCCATGTAAATAGAATTAACTAACAAATTAGTAGAAGTACCAATAAGTGTAAGCGTACCACCTAATATTGCAGCATAGCTTAATGGTATAAGCATCTTTGAAGGACTTAATCGATAACTACGCGCAAGACGAATAGTCACCGGCATAAAAATTGCTACTATTGCTGTATTATTAATGAGAGCAGATGTAATACTTATTGTAAAATAGTATGCGGCCATGCCCAACCTTCTTGACGATTGTAGCAACCGATTTATACTGACGACTAAATATTCTAGAAGGCCAGTTTTTTGAATTGCACTGCTAAGGATAAAAAGTAGTCCAATAGTAATCACTGCCGGATTAGAAAAACCTGAAAAAGCTTCAGTAGGTGTTAGATAGCCTAAACAAAAAAAACATGACAGGATTATTATAGCGGTAACATCTATTGTAAAGTATTCTAAAAGAAATAGAATAAATCCAAAAAAAAGTATACCAAGAACAATGATTATGTCAATATTCATATATTATTATCAATTATAACTAATGTTAATTTTAACAGAACGGGTGCTGCTCAATTTCTTTTTTTGATTTTGAAATCTTATTGCTATCTGCTCTATCTATTTTTAGGATTGAATCAACTATCGTATCTATAACTATTTTTGTTCTAATATTATTTAAAACTGCAATAACAAATATACCATATTCTGCATCAGGTATTATACCTTCCCAATCATCAAAAAGTGTTGTTTTATCTAAAAATTTATCAACATCTTGCTCAATACGTAAAGCATCTAAAACCTTATCCTGTAGAGAAAAGATTATATTTTCAATTTCTTTTCTGTCTTTAATATTATTCATTAACCACCTAAGACTGAGCTCTCATCAACATTATCCAATTGGTTTGACGCAACATATTCTTTTGCATAAGATTTGTATACACCATACTTAACAAAAATCTCAAATAAATCTTCATCAATATGGTAATCATTTTTCATAAAACCCATTATTCTCATTGCCTGAGATAATTTTTTTCCTTCTTTATAGGGTCTGTCTGCTGCAGTAAGAGCCTCATAAATATCTGCAATCGCCATAATCTTAGCCTGTGTTGACATTTGATCACCTTTGAGTCCTTTTGGATAGCCAGTTCCATCCATTTTCTCATGATGTCCTCCTGCAAATTCAGGGATATTTTTTAAATCTTTTGGATAAGGCAATTTTTCAAGCATATCAATCGTGATTGAAATATGATCATTAATAATTTCCCTTTCTTCTGGAAGAAGGGTTCCCTTAGCTATATTTAGATTACGAACCTCATCATCAGTTAATATATTTTGCTCATTATTATTGAGGACTACTCTATTTTTAGAGATTGATGAGATTTTATCCTGTAACTCTGGTTTCATAAACTCTCCGCCTATATTACAAGACTCTATAAACTCTATATTATCATCAATATTTTTGATTGATTCATGATATGCTTTATCAAATTCAGGTAATGACCCATTCAAATGACGCTTTAAAAACTCTATCTCTGCGTCGCGTTTTAAAATTTCCATCCTTGTTCGAATTAGTTCGATCCTATCAAAAATTGTTTCTAACTTAGTTCCTTTATCCACAATATGTGGAGGTGTTGCTACCTTCCCACAATCATGTAACCAGGATGCAATATATAACTCATACCTTTCTTCTTCGGTCATATTAAAGTCCTTGTACTTTCCCGAGGAACCTTTCGCTACCTCATCTGCGAGCATCATAGTAATTACAGGTACTCGAGAACAGTGCCCACCAGTGTATTCAGATTTTTTATCAATCGCTGTAGCAATAAGTTGTATGAAAGCTTCAAACAATGTTTTTAGCTCTCCCACTAATTTTTTATTAGTTAGTGCAACCGCACCTTGTGAAGCAAGAGACTCAACCTGCTCTTGCATATCATGATCAAAAGATATTACCTCACCACTTTCATCTCTTGCATTTATTAGCTGCATAACACCTATGATTTCATTCTCATGGTTTTTTAATGGTACAGTTAAAAATGATTTTGAGTGGTAGCCTGTTTTAGAATCATACGATTTTGTACCGCTAAAGTCAAAACCCTCTTCTGCGTATGCATCCTTAATGTTTACTGTTTCTCCTGTAAGTGCAACATATGCAGATACATTACTCTGGTTTGGTGTTGAATCGCCTAACCAGAGTTTAACTGGATCAAAAGGAATATCAATATTAGAAGTACCGCCCATTATTGTTTTCATCGAATCATTACGTAATATTTCAAACTTAAGATTTCCATCATCATCCTTACTGTATAGAGTTCTCCCGTCAGCGTTTGTAATACTTTTTGCCTCTTCTAATATCATTTCAAATAATTTATTGGTGTCAGACTCTGTAGATAATGCTATACCAATTTCATTTAGTCTGTGTATTCTATTTTCAAGACTTTTTATCTTTTGTTTATAATTCATATTATTGATTTTTTAGTAGTAAAATTTCAAAAACTTAACGAATGTACATAATTGGATTATATCCGGCAATGTTTGTTTCATATAAATATTCAATATTGATTAGTAGTTATGAACGATTTTAATAATAAAATATCCGATCTTTTTAAAGATGCTGAAAAGGACAATATTGCATATAGTAAGCTAGAGAATATTTTAGATAAAATCTTAGATGGAGAAGAAAATAAAGAAGATGTTTATTTATTTTTAGATCTACTACACCTGTCAAGTGTTTCCAAAGTAATTGCAAAAAACAATAATAATGATTATTGGACATCAAAAATCGCATACATAGTTGAAAAATATAATTTCCATACTGGGCAATTATTATGGCAAAGAACTCAACGTTATAAAGAAAAAACTCTTTTTATTAATATAGATGGAGAGAATAAAGAAGCTATAACCTATAATAAATTTGGCAATGATCTTATTTTAGCTTCTAAAGCTATTGACTCGCTATCTGATAATAATACCATAACAGTGGGTATACTCTCGTTCAATCAATATAAAAGTGCCCTTATTGATCTTTGCTGTCTAGCATTTGGTATTCGAATTATACCAATTCCTCTTAATTCCACTAGTGATCATATATCTTATATACTAAAAGAAGCAGAAATAACACATCTATTTATTGGTGGCGATAAAAGTGCGCAACTGTGGAACTCAATCAACAAAATACATAATATAAAAATAATAGATATCAATAATATAGGATCGATCAAAGGTAAAACAATATCTTGGGACGATTTCCAAGATTTAGGTGAAAAAAATAATAATAATCATGATCTAGCTCTTTCAAAGCAGGATATGAACTGGACATCAACGATTATGTACACATCTGGATCAACAAGTAATCCGAAAGGAGTGAAATTTAATCAGATAAACATAGTCACTAAACGATTTGCAAGAGCACTAGCTTTGCCTGAGATTAATTCGTCTGATACATTCCTATGCTACTTACCTCTTTTCCATACGTTTGGAAGATATTTTGAACTACTAGGATCAATTTTTTGGGGGGCCAAATATGCCTTTGCCGAATCCCCATCTTTTAACTCATTATTAAAAGATTTTAAGCTTATATCTCCTAGTATCTTTATTAGTATTCCTAAGAGATGGGTTCAACTATATGATCTAATGAATGACACCATGGATTTAGATCTATCATCAAAAAAAGCTATCATAGGTAAGATAAAAGAACTTACTGGAGGTAATTTGAGCTGGGGTTTATCCGCCGCAGGTTATCTAGACCCTGATGTTTTTAAATTTTTCCATGATAATAATATAGAACTCATAAGCGGATATGGAATGACAGAAGCGACTGGCGGCATCACCATGACACCACCAAAAGAATACGTTATTAACTCGGTCGGCAAATCTCTTCCAGGCATTGAGCTTAAACTTGCAGATGATGGAGAGTTATGTATGAGAGGGCCTTATGTTTCAAATGGGTTTTTTAAAATTAAAAACTCAGAGTCATTTAAAGATGGCTGGTTTTATAGCGGTGATATTTTTGAACAAAAAGATGAACACTATTTTATTCTTGATAGAAAAAAAGACATCTATAAAAATAGCAGTGGTCAAACAATTGCACCTCAAAAAATTGAAAACCTTTTTCAAGATTTTGATTTAGTTAGGTCAGTCTTTTTAGTGGGTGATGGTAAAGAGTATAACACTGTCCTGATATATCCAAATAAAGAAAATTTGCAGTTTAATATCTCAGAAATGAACAACAATGAAATCCATGAAGTATTTAGCGCTATGTTGATATCGGTAAATGGTTTTTTATCACCTTTTGAACGCATAGTTAATTTCTCTGTAATTGAGCGTGATTTTAGTATTGAAAACAATGAACTAACTCAAAAAGGAACGTTTAAGAGAAATAACATTCTAAATAACTTTAAACCGACAATCGATCTAATGTATAAAAAAGATTATGTTAGTTTGTATAATGGAAATAAAGAAATCAAAATTCCAAACTGGCTAATTAGAGAAATTGGTACTATAAAATCCAATATAAAATGGAATGGGAAAGAAGTTTTAATTAATGATAAAAAAATGTCACTTCCATTAAAATGGAATAATGACACCATTAATATTGGGAACTTTTTCTATAAAATTGAATCACAAGTATTTGATCTAGCATCCTTTATTAAGTCCCCAAAACTTTGGCTTGGAAACCAAAAGTTTATCGATTTTTGTTCTTCCACCATTTTTAGGATTAAAGAATCCGTCATATACCCAGATATAAATATTATTATTAATATGAGTACGTTTCGGCAAGTTATTGAATCGCAGTCATCCAAATTTAAATCTGATTTACAATTAGAGAACTTACACCATGGAGTAAAACTATATTTATCAAACGATTTATCATTCTATACTTATTTAAATAAAATTATTAGCCAAAATAATAATGAATGGACCGATGTTTTCATTGACACATTTATTCAATACCAAGAGCACCCAGATCCATTATTCCGGATAAAATTATTGGAAACTATATCTCCGGTTCTATCCGACCACTTTTTTGTTAACCAGCTAAAATCCAATTATAGATACTTAAAAAATAATTCAAATAATGAAAAATTTAATTTTGATGTTACAAGACTATCAAATGAACAGTATTTGCTCATAATTGATTTACTAAAAACAATGCATATAAATATTGATAATGCTGACAGGATTGATAAGAACTTCATTCAGGATATTCTATCTATTATATGTGAATATGGGAAAATTCATCCCACAAAATTTATTTCAGTTAGAGCAGAACTAATCTGGTGGCAGCTTTCTAATTCACCTACACAAATTCGGTCTGCGGCTCAAAAAGAATATTATAACCTAATAAATGGTTTTAGGCAGTGGATTGGTCCAAACACATCACTAACTATAGCCAGGGAAACAAAAGAAGAATATACATGGGTAGATGTCATAACATTTGATGATAATGTAAGAAATAAACATAAAAATATTCTATTAAATGCAATAACTAACACAACACTAATCAAAGAAGCAATTTTTTTATTCTCCAGCGATACAATTATACATCTTGCAGATATACCACGGGATGGAATCTGGATAAAACTCATAACAATAAAGAATGGAAAAAGTTCATTTAGAGTCTTAGTCAAAACATTAAATCTTGGTACGTATAATATTGTGATAAACCTTAATCAAGATCTTAAGCGTGACTTTTTTGAGGATGAAATACGCTGGTTAATCCTTATGGGTTCAGGCTCAGTCCAAAATCAATTGGTTGAAAGATTTGGTGGCTATTGGCCTGAAGAATCAATATACACTGAAGAATATATTACTGATGAAACAGTTGGCCTCTATTTAGAGAGAAACAGAAAAGAAATCAGTGATACTAGTAAGAGGGATCGATGGCAAATGAGGTGGCTCCACTATATATGGAATGGAGTTCAAGCATATATAGGATTCTGGCACCGTACTAACCATAATCTTGCGATAGACCCTCCAGAACCAGATAACCTAATTATTCCACAGCATGACTATACAACAGGAACACGGATAATATCAATCTCAGACAGAAAAGAAATTGACTCTGTTGGACAATTTTATTTAGACCTCTATATTAATTATATTATAAAAACAGAAATCAAATTCCCCGGATTAAAACACATGGCAGACTGGGAATTGATTTTCACTGCGTCCCTTGAATCAATGAAAGTAAAAAAAGGGATACTAATATTGGAAAAACTTATAGATGATATAAATAATAAAAACTTTAACGCCCAATTCAGAGAACTAGGTCTAACGAAAGATAGGATTATAAGTTTTATAGATGAGTTTGATAATTTTGGAGTTTTAACTAAGCCTGTAGTGTTTGCAGCACTCAGGTATGAGAGATGGCTCGATCTAAACCCTACAGCAAAAAATGAGGCAAAAGCATCTATACTTAAAGAACTTTATCATGATTACAATCTAAATTCCCTTTTAGAAGATTATCCTGAAACACGTGTCCGCTATTTTATGATGACCTGCTTAAAAGATTCAGGACCGGAACTCACACAATACTTTCAATCAATAATTAAAGATATGAGAGCCAAAAAACTTAGCCCATGGAATTTGAATAACAGAATAGAAGATATCGTAGAAAATGCATCCATTGATGATAATGAGAAATTTTTTCTTGCAAGAATGCTTTACCCACACATCGACGCAGCTGACTATGTTGAACTGGTAAAAACAACGAAAGGAGAAACCCAAAACCTAGACCTAGTCTATAAAACTGAAGACGAAAACGGAAAGATATATTCAATCCGACCACCCTTCCATCCAAAAGAGATAGCTAAATTTCAGACAATTATTTCTAATGAAAATCTATCCGTAACATTTACAGCAAATCATGAGTTTCTTCTTTTATTCAATGATAGGAATATTGTTGTTGGTGGCCTATACTATAAAATAAAAAATAATCTGAGAGTGCATCTTGAATGGGTTGTAATAAGAAAAAAATATCAACGCCTCAAGCTAAGTAAAAGGCTAATGGACGAGTTCTTTAATAGAATGAAACAAAACGGAGTTAATACAGCTACTGTAGGCTTCTACCATGAAAAATTCTTTTATAAACAAGGTTTTAATATTGATCAAAGCTACGGTGGACTCGTAAAAAAACTTGAACAAGAATAACGTTACCTATATAGCATAAGATAGATTATTATTCCTGTAATTGATACATACATCCAGATAGGATATGTTATATTAGCTATTTTCTTATGCTGTTGAATCTGAACAACCCACCCTCTATATAGGGTTACCATTGCTAGCGGTAATATTGCCGCAGCAAGAATAATATGAGATATCAAAACAGGGTAATAAACTGATACCCAATCACCAGTATACGCTTTTGGACCACTCTTAAACCAATGATAAATAACATAACTAACCAAAAATAATGCTGATGAAAAAAATGCAGTCAGCATCACGCTCCTATGCATCTCACGTTTTTTTAACCTAATTAATACGTAACCAATTATAAGTAATATTGTTGTAGTCAGATTTAATAATGCATTGACCAATGGTAAAGATGATACATCGATTGCACCCTCAATCCCTTCAGGCCTAGGCCCGAGAATTAAAAAAGCTATTGCCAGGCTTAACACGCCAGAGAGAATATAGATTATCCTTAACCAGAAACTATCTTGCACCATGTTTAAAAATGTAGATCAATAAGAATGATAATTAATAAAAGCGGCAGATAAACCACGGACGTTCTTAATAACAGTTTAGCATTTTTAATAGAGCTATCTTTTAACAAAGGGATACTGGATAGTAAGTAAATAATGCCTAAGAATAAAGCTCCCCAAAAATAAAATGTTCCCAAAGCTCCAGTCACTACAAAGTATAGGGAAACAGGAATGAGTAAAAATGCATGCCAAATAATTTGTCTATTTGTTCTGTGATTTCCCTTTTCTATGACTGGAAGCATTTTAAACCCTGCTCTTTTATAATCATTCTTGCACATTAGTGCAATCGCATAAAAATGAGGATGCTGCCATAAAAATAAAATTGCAAATAATATCCAAGCGTTTGGGCTAAGTTCATTGGAAGATGCGGCCCAGCCACCAAGCGCAGGCATAGCGCCTGGAATTGCACCAATAGTAGTATTTAACCAGGTAATTTTTTTTAATGGTGTATAAACAAATAGATAAAGTACTATGGTAGTAAGACCAAGCATCGCTGTCAACTTATTGACAAATATCCATAGTACTATAAAACCAACTATTGACTGAACTAAACCAAAGTATAACGCAGTTTGGCTTGAGATCAGACCTGCAGGTATCGGACGTGATTTTGTCCTATCCATTAGAATATCCAAATCTTTTTCAATACAATGATTAATAGTTCCTGCTGCTCCAGCTAGTACTGCAGTTCCTAACATAGTATAAATAAATTTCAGATTATTAATCATCCCGTTTTCGCCTAAATAATATCCCAGCGCTGTAGAGATCAATATTAGTATTATTATTCTTGGCTTTGTTAACTCAAAAAATGCTGCGAGCGTACTTTTTGCTGGAGATGGTATTCTTTTCATACTTATGATCGTAGCTTTGTTAAAAATAAATTTAGATGGTTTCGCAATATAGATATGCTAGCTTCATCCGTACCATTATAATATTGTCTTATGTTCCCCTCACCATCAATTAATACAAACTTTACCGAGTGACCGGCAGGTAGATTATCTGACATAAATAAAAAACCATCTGAGTTAAGCTTCTTAACTTTTTCCATATCCGTACGCAAAAACTTCCAGCGCTTATCATAAACTCCGTTTGCTTCAGCATATATCTTTAATACATCTTGACTATCATACTCTGGGTCAACCGTTATTGATAGAAATTGTAAATCAGGATGTAGTTTATACTGTTTATATAATTTACTCATATTGTTTGACATGATTGGACAAGGTCCAGGACAACTAGTAAAAATAAAATCCAAAACAGATATCTTGTTCAGCAAACTATCTCTCGTGAAAGTTTCTCCTTCGTGACTGACCAAGCTGAACTCAGGAACTTGTTTAATCACCGCTGGTAGAATCTGGCTAGACTTTGTTGCTTTGCTTATAACCCAGGCAGCACTTATACCAAGAAATGCTACTAAAGATAGGATAATAATAAGATGGATCTTTTTCATCGCTAGCTATTTGATATTTTCCAGCAAGTATATTGCATAATAGAAAGCCCTAATAATAAGGATGAAAACCACATATGAAAAAGTTGAACAAGAGGCCTTACATCAAAAAACACTAATGACTCTCCTAATACTATCTGTATTCCAATGATCGCCAGCATTGCATTCACAGCATAAACCATATAATCCGATGGAGAAGAGTTGATATCATTAATTATTTTCCTTAAATAATATGCTAGAGCCAAAAGAATCAGTCCCAGAATAGTGTGAATATATTTAAACGGGCCTAACATTTTTAATAGGATTGTACTCTCAATTAGAGGATTCTCTTTCCTACTAATGTCTAACCCTCCTCTGATTTCCGTTCCTATTATAATTTCAACAAACATGCAAGTCATTATACCCAAAATAACATATTGGATGCGGTCAGGGTAAACACTGTTTTTTTCGAAATTCCCTTTTATGATATAATATGACTCTATTGAACTATAAATGATTAATCCAATAATGATCAGGGCCAGCAACAAATGAAGTGTGATTGTTATTGGATTGAGAACCGTATCAACTAGTTTGCTACCAAGCCAACCTTCAACAAGGGTAAAAAACAATGCAAGAGCAATAGAAAAAGTAACTTTTTTATAATTCTTAAAATATAATACTGCATATATACATGAGACCAAAATTATGAGTCCGACAAGAACACCAAAAAGCCTGTTCACATATTCAACCCAGGCAAGAACAAGATTAAATTTTTCAGGGTCAATGTAGTCTGGAAGCTGATTAATATTTGTTGGTGGTATCCAACGGTCGAAACACTTAGGCCAATCAGGACAGCCCATACCAGCTCCAGAAACCCTCACCAAGCCACCAACAAAAATTAATAGATAAGTGAAAACAATAGATATAATCGAAAAACGGAAATATTTTTTCATAATTAGGTTCAGAAATTATGCATCATCCGCTAATGAATTATGAATACTTTTCTTATCGTGTTATAATTATGCTTTATTGTAATATTAGCACCTATAAAAACCACTTATTTGACCAAAGATAAATGTTCAACTAAATATGTCAAAAGCACTAACCCAAATAGAGCCAGGTACGGCATGTACTATTAAAGAAACCGGAGAATCGGGCACACTTGAGAAAATTTTCTACTATCCGACCAAGTATGAGGTTAAAACCGAAAGTGGCAAAATAAATCACTATACCACCCATGAAATAATCTTTGAAGGCTATGACAGGCCTCCACTAAAGCTTAACATTCCTGAGATTCCATATAATGGTGTTGGATCAAGCTATGCATCCTGGATTCCTTTCCAGACGAACAGCCAAATAAGGCATCACTTTTCTAGCAGTAAAGAAATTGTTTGGGAAATGATAACCTCATTAGAGACATATAACGTGTGGTTTTCTGGGATACAACGAGCTCTGCCTGATTTTAAATCGGATCGGTATGTACACAAGTTTTCTTTTGACAAGTTACCATTAAATCCAGGATCATACTTTAAGATAAGACCTGCCACACTAGCACCCTACTTTAGATGCAGAATTATAACCGTAGAAAAAGAAAAAGAATTTGGGTTTGACTTCAGAATGTCACCTTTCTATGAGGAGTACATATCATTCAAAATTGATGAGGCTGAAAAAGGTATTTTTGTTACTTGCAACAGATCAAGTAAAGGCATTTTTTCGTTTCTATCACTTCTGAGTTGGAACAGTAATAAATCAAAAATTTTACAAAAACTAGCAGCAATAACTCCTGTAATTGATTTTGGTGGAACTGATGAGAAATCAGATGATGATAATGCTACTAATACGTGGGGCGGCTTTGCTTCTAGAGAAGACTATATTAATTACGCAGTAAATATGGGATTACAAAATAATCTGGATGTGATTAATGCAATTCCGGATAAGCCTACTAGAGGACTTGCAAAAGCAGGGCTTGTTAAGGCAAAGCGTACCGGAAAAGTGCCTCCCATGCCAGAAAAACCTGCGCCAGGGTCTGCGCCTTCTGGGGGCTCCACTAAAAATGTTGATCTTAGCCAAGAACAATTTATTGCAATGGTAGTAAACAAAGCCTTAGACGGAGACATGGATCCTATAAATGCTATTGAGGATAAGCCCACAAGGGGTAAGGCTAAGGCGATGCTAGTAAAAATAAAGCGTGGTGCCGCAGAGCGTCCACCAATGCCGGAAATACCAGACACTGCTCCAGAAAGCAACGAAAGCTCTGAATCAGAGAGTGAGGCGCAACTAATTGAAAGACTTATTGCCACTGGATTGAGCGGTGACATGGAAGAGATCAATGCGCTAGAAAATAAAGTCATAAGAGGAAAAATTAAGTCTGCAATCGTAAAAGCAAAAAGGCAGAAATAGGCTACTTTTATGAATAATGAAAAATCAAATCCAATATCGACCTCACAGCTTCTTTCTATGATCATTTGCACTATACTACTTATAGTGTACGTTACCCTAGTGACATGGGTGCTATAAACATTGAACTTTGATTGGCTCACCATGACCTGGCTTCAAGACCATTTAGAATGGGCAATCGGACTATTATTAATCGGAATCGTGATACTCTTTTTCTTCCCCATATTACTAGGATGGCAACTCAAGAAGAAAGCAGAGCATGAGTAATTTAAACGGAGCCCTGCCAATTATTTCTGTCCTAACTCTAGTTTTTTCACTGCTTCTTATAACCGAAATATTCAGACTCAGGAAGGAACAAAGAAAGCTCAACAAAAAAATCGGCTACCTCCGCAAGGATATAGATAAACTCATGGAAGAAAAAGTTAGTAACTAATTGTCCTATCTTTTTGTTCAAAACATTAACCCATATTTAAAATAAAAATAGAATGAACCAAGATACCCAAAAGAATGAAAATAGCAGGATATATGTTCTCTTTTATTCTTTCTTTCTAATTCCTTTTATGATTGCTGTGTTTGGCGCAGTGTTCTTCCTTCTATTTAAGTTTATTACCTATGAAACTAACAGCGCAGAAGACTTACTTAACCAGGTCAAGGTTGGTTCCGCGTCAAAAAGATGGCAGTCAGCGTTTGAACTGGCAAAAATTCTTAATAATCCTGATGCAGATCCTTTGACAGATTCATTTAAGGATCAGCTTATATCAGCCTATGAAAGGTCAGTCCATGATGATGCTCTGGTGAGGTCTTATCTTGCAATGGCAATGGGGTCAACAAAAGACACAACATTTGGGAAAATATTAGTGTCTGGCCTGGAGGATGAAACTTTGGAAACAAGAGTAGCTGCGATTCAGGCTTTAGGATTTCTTAAATATTATCCTGCAACAAAATTAATCAGAAACCTTATTGAAACAACAGATACCCAGACGGAAAAACTCACGGCCACAATAGCACTAGGCATGATTGGCGACCCGTCTACAATACCTCATTTAAAAAAACTTTTAGAAGATGAAGAAGCAAACATAAGATGGGATGCTGCCATAGCACTTGCTAAAATGGGTGACAACTCTGGCGCATATATAATAGAGGGGTTATTAGACCGGGAATATTTAAAGCAGTTTAAACAAATAGATCCTTTAGAAGAAAAAAGAGTTATAATGATTGCAATAAGAACAGCCTCTATTTTATTTGATAAAAAGTTTGAAGATAAGCTAAGTTTGCTGTCTAAAAACGATCAAGATTTAAGCGTTAGAAACGCAGCAATCAAAGCTTTAGAAAATAATTATAGTAAAATAGAACCAATAAATGACGAGTGAGCAAAAGACTACTGATGCCCCAAGAGCAGCAGTTGGCAGCACAAATAAGGTATCAGATCAAAAAGACAAAACAATTGAAAGACGGAGCTTTTTTAGCTGGTTAGCCGTTGGATGGCTAGCATTTGCGGCGGCCACTGGAGGATTTTTCACTGTAATGATTCGGTTCTTATTCCCGAATGTGTTGTTTGAACCACCCCAGACCTTTAAAATAGGATATCCGGACGAGTTTTCTCCAAACAGTGTAGACCTAAGATTTAAAAAGAAATTCAATGCATGGATAGTCAGAGATGATGAATCAATCTTTGCCCTTTCTACAGTCTGTACCCATCTAGGATGCACCCCAAACTGGCTGGCAACAGACAGCAAGTTTAAGTGTCCATGTCATGGCAGTGGTTTTAGAATGACAGGAATTAATTTTGAAGGACCTGCTCCTAGACCCCTAGAAAGATTTAAAATAAGTATCGGTGATGATGGGCAGATACTTGTTGATAAAACAAAAAGTTATAAATGGGAAAAGGGAGAATGGGAAAATAAAGACTCATTCTTGATAGTTTAAACATATGGATAATAAAGATAATAAATCACTTTTGGAAAAAATGGGTGAGTCCCAGGTCTGGAAGTCTATCATTCGCTCAGGGGTACCTAGGACAAGAAGACAGAGAATGCATGCCATCCTTGGCAGTATATTTCTGCACCTACATCCTGCTAGGTTACCAAAACACGCAGTAAAAGTTGGATACACTTGGTGTATGGGCGGACTTTCCTTTTTCTTATTTGTAAATCTAACGATTACCGGCATACTACTAATGTTCTATTATAGACCTACAGTAGAGTATGCGTTTACCGATATTATTGATCTGGCAGAACAGGTTCCTCTGGGTATCATGAGAGAACTACACCGCTGGGCGGCTCATGCCATGGTTCTTATTGTCTGGCTACATATGGTCAGAGTATTTATGACGGGTTCGTACAAGCCCCCTCGAGAGTTTAACTGGGGCGTTGGAGTATTACTAATGACAATGACCCTGCTATTATCCTTTACAGGATATTTATTACCATGGGATCAGCTAGCTATATGGGCTGTAACAGTTGGATCCAACATGGCAAGAGCCACACCTTTTCTTGGACATGAGGGTCCGGGCGCTTCTCTATTAGCTATAGGGGATATCAATCTGATCCATGTTGGCTCAGATGTTAGGTTTGGTTTACTCGGTGGTAGGTTTGTTGGCGAGGCTACTTTACTTAGATTTTATGTTCTTCATTGTATTGGTATTCCATTCATTGCAATGATATTTATGGCAGTGCACTTTTGGCGAATAAGAAAAGACGGAGGAATCTCTGGACCACTATAGATATTAGGTCCTAACAAAATTATGAGTCTAGTCGCTATTAAGTCTGCTATTGATGCACTGTCAGCACCGACTGTTAGTTTTACCATACTGACAGTTCTTTTTCCTTTCTTTTTTCCTCCATCAGATTGGTTTGAAAAAATACACAGAAAACTTGGTTTCTGGAGGCTGTGGACGAAAGCTGGCGGTATAACTGGGCTTGTGCTGATTACTGCTTTCTTTGTCATCGGTTATTTTGATAAGAATTTCAATATCACGCTCACAAAAGCAGATAACTTTCCAATTGTGTTATTGATATACTCAATGTTTTTCTTTATATGGCTTGCCATGTATAAGGCTTACAGAAATGATGTACGTTTAGAACAAGGACTGAAGCCTGAAGAGTACAATGACCCAGATGATAAGGTCCTGGTCTGGCCGGATCTAGTTTATATTGAGTTTATAGCGCTAATATTATTTCAAGTATTTCTGATTGTATGGTCTATTCTAGTTGCTGCACCAATTGAAGAACCCGCTAACCCGGCTTCCACGCCTAATCCTTCTAAAGCACCATGGTATTTTCTAGGACTGCAGGAAATGCTAGTATACTACGATCCATGGATAGCAGGCGTATTACTTCCGACCATGATTATTGTAGGACTCATGGCAATACCTTATATGGACATTAATAAAAAAGGTGACGGATACTATTCCTTTAAAGAACGAAGAGTTGGAATATTTATTTTCATGTATGGATGGGTAGTGCTTTGGCTTTTCCTTATTGTTATTGGAACCTTTTTCAGAGGACCAAATTGGAACTTTTTTGGTCCCTTTGAATACTGGGACCTACACAAGGTTGAGGCACTTACGAATGTAAACCTCTCAGAGATTTTATGGGTAAAATTATTAAACCAAGGACTCCCATCGAATATACTAATTAGAGAAAGTGTTGGGTTTTTATCTGTTGGATTTTACCTGTTTATACTTCCGGTTATCTTAGCCAAAACAATCTTAAAAGATATGTACCAAGCGTATGGTCCAATCCGTTATACCAGTCTATTGGTATTTGGTTTGGTTATGCTAGCTCTTCCAATAAAGATGTATCTCCGGTGGGCAATCAATCTAAAATATATTATTGCCATTCCTGAATGGTTCTTTAACATATAATATTATAGATGTTTAAAAACGACGAACGATATTGGGACATTAATCTGCTGAACAAGTGGTTCGCTATTTCATCAGTAGTGTTCTTTGCTGTAATGATCTGGGTTTTTATTGATGACAACGATGATGAGTTTAAAGATTATCAAAAAAAGTTCAGAAAGCTTGAGGTAGCGATTACTGAAAAAAATCTAAGCCAAGAAGTAGTTGCAGTCGAAGGTCTTAGAGAAACGTATGACAAAGAGTTTAACAGGGCTCAGTCAGCATATGATAGTCAATCAGATCAGGTAAAATCCATCAATAATGAACTGGGTAAACTGCGAGCTGATTTTTATAATATCAATCTAAAACACTCAGAACAAAAGGCAAAACTAGATGTAATAAAATTTCATCTAGAGAGTGAAATTGCTCATGAGTCCAATCATGAGACTGACACCAGAAAAAAATACAAAATAAAGACAGCTGAGCTTAATGAGATTAAACTAGAAAAAGAAAACTATGAGATAGAGATTGATAAAAGAGAGACAGAGTTAAAGCTCATGAAAAAAACTCTTAAGGAGGCTCAAGACAGCAGAGATAAAATTCTGAAAAAGATTAATATAGCAAAAAATAAGCTCAATGTTTTAGACCGTTCAAAAATGAATTTTATGAATAAAATCGGAGATATTGTTAGAGATTTACCAATTCTTGATTTTATGGATCCGTATTATAAGGTCAAACAAACTGTTGTTAAAGACATACACTATGATGTTAACTTTACTGCAATGCCTGCTGTTGACCGTTGTACCAGCTGTCACCTCGGTATCGCAAATCCTGATTTCGTTGATGCTGTACAGCCTTTTACCAGCCATCCAGATCTTGACCTGTATTTAACAAATAAATCTCCTCATCCACAAGAATCATTTGGCTGCACATCTTGCCACGCTGGAAGAAGCAGGGGAACATCATTTATTTCATCAGCCCACACGCCTAACACACCTGAGCAAAAGCATGAGTGGGAAGAGAAATATGGTTGGGAAAAGATTCATCATTGGCTTCAGCCAATGCTGCCTAAAAAATATACACAGGCAAGCTGTTTTAAGTGTCACACAAATACAAGCGACCTGGCTGGTGCTGAAAAAATAAATCTTGGTCTTACTCTTGTAGATAGATCAGGTTGTAATGGCTGCCATGTATCAGCTAACTGGCCGTCAATAGGAAAATCAGGACCTGATCTAAGAAAACTAAATAAGAAGTCTAATCCGGATTGGGTTGCTAAATGGATAAAAAATCCTCGTGGTTTTCGCTATAATACTAGGATGCCTCATATTTTTGAACAGGCCAATCAGGAAAAGCCACAAATTGCTAAAAGAAATATTACTGAGATCGCTTCTATCACTCATTATCTGTTTAAAAATAAACATGTCAATAGCTTAAAAAATCCTTCAAAATACCTAGGAAATCCATCAAATGGAGAAAAACTATTTTCAGCTGTTGGCTGTATGGGATGCCATGTGAGTGAACAAGATCCATCTCTGACACCTTCACCAACAACATTTAAAGAATTAACAAAGCTCCAAGGGCCAAATCTAATTGGCATGGGTTCAAAGGTCACACCAGAGTGGATATTCAACTGGTTAAAAAATCCACATGAATATATGCCATCAACCAGAATGCCAAATCTTAGACTAAGTGACAGTGAAGCCAGAGACCTTACCGCCTATCTATATGAAAGTAAGAACTATGACTTTGACCAGGAAAAAACTCCCCAAGTTGATAAAGCTGTATTAGATGAGTTAACCCTCGATTGGCTCATGAAAATGAATCCGGAAAAATATGCTGTTGAAAAAGCATCAAAAATGACAACAAATGAGAAAATGTCTTTCGTTGGAGAAAAAAGCATTCGGCATTATGGATGTTTTGGATGTCATAACATTGACGGTTTTATGGATGCTAAGCCTATTGGTGTTGAGATCACCTATGAAGGTTCAAAGCCTGTTGATAAGTTTGATTTTGGATTATTCCATGATATTGAACACACAAATTATGCATGGATAGAAAATAAACTCAGGACACCTAGAATCTATGACAGAGGGAAAGAGAGCGCCCCTTTAGATCTATTGAAAATGCCCAATTTCCATTTCACCGAAGAGGAGATAGAGGCTGTTACTACCGCAGTATTGGCATTTAACACAGACAGAGTCGGTGAACCTCTTTTAGCTCACAATAAAGTACCTGATTATAATAAAGAGGGACACAGACTAGTAAAAAAATATAACTGTCAAGGATGTCACCTGATTGAAAACAGAGGCGGCCAGCTAGTTGAGCATATTGGTCCACCAGAGTATGGTCCACCAAATCTTAACACACAAGGCAGAAAAACAAATCCAAACTGGCTGATTAAGTTCTTTAATAACCCATTAACTATTAGGCCAAATCTCCAGGTAAGAATGCCAAGCTTTCACCAAATCAGAGATAAAGAGTGGGACACTATTATAAAGTATTTTCAGAGTATAGATAGTGAAAAAACTGGATACAGAGCCCCACACCAGTTTGTTACTAAAAGCAGAAAATTTAAAGCAGGTGAAAAAGTCCATGAGCTCGGAGCATGTAATAATTGTCACTTTTACGGAAAAGAATTCCCGGTGCAGACTGCATCCACCTGGGCTCCAAATCTAGCGCTTACAAAAGAAAGGCTTAATCCGGAATGGGTTGTTGACTGGCTGCGCGAGCCACAAACCATAATGCCAGGTACAAAAATGCCCGCACCTTATTTACCAACTCCTGATGTTCTGGAAACAGATGATGCGGTCACAACCTGGGGTAAAGATCTCGTAAAATTAAAAGGAAACCAGGAAGCTATGCTTGAGGGCCTAAGAGATTATATGTGGAACATAAAGGGTAAGGTAGATATATCTGAAGAGATAAAAGCTTACTTTGATGAAAATGGATACGATTTTTCTGACGGTGAAGATGAGGATGAAGATGACTGGGGCGATGAAGACTGGTAAACCTTATTTTACTATCGCCATATAGCTTTCTATATCTTTCCTTACGTCCTTTGCCAGCCAGGTATCACCTTCCCATACTTTTAGCAGCTCCATGTTAGGTCCAATAAGTGCTGAGCGTAGATTGTGGCCTATATTATTCTCCTCTATGCCCCAGAATTCACAGCCTATCTCACTAGATAACGTATAAAGATCAGCTACATTCCCAGCACTTGACCATACGTTCCAATTTTCAAAGGTACTTATAGTTGTACCAAAAAAATCTTTTAATATTTCTGGCGTATCATGCACATAGTCAAAACTAATCATGATTAATGCCAACTTACTTTCATTACGAAAATTATTTGCTAAGACTCCATTTTTTATGACAACTGCAGGACACATATTAGGTATTGGACAACGGGTAAAAATAAAAGATATAAATCGGAATTTCCCATTCAGGCTGCTTAATCGGATAGAAGTTTCATCAATATCTAACAAACTTATATCACTTAATAGTTCACCAGCCTTCTTCTGGGGATATTCATTATCCCAAAAACCATCGTTCTCATTAATAATATCTGAACGCCCCAAAATAGTAAAACCAGTTACGTAGCTATTAGTATCTGTAACTATCAATTTAAATTTTACACTATCACCAACAGACAATTCAGCTATATCTTTTGTATGTTTAATATTAAATGGCATAACCATGGGCATCATAAAACCAGGTATTGAATCATGGTCAATAATGATAGTATTCTGATTTTCTTTTATATCCTGAATTACTCCGTATACAGCATACTCTTTATCTTTGTTTGAACAACTAATTAAGAAAAAGACAGTAAGAATAAATGTTTTGATTTTCATTTAAAAAAAAGGCGAACAAATTGTCCGTCCTTTTCAAAATAATTCTAGATTATTTTATTTCTTCTTGGGTCTGGTAAAAGTAAAATCTTTTGTCACAGATCCTTCACCTACGGTAATAGTGTTGGTTATAGGATTTTTTTTGAACTTTTCCTGCCAACATGTGACCTCATATGTACCTGCTGGAACCTCTTTTATTTCATAGTTCCCATTAGTGTCTGTAATAGCAAAATAAGGATGATCCGAAACTAATACCCAGGTTTTCATCCAAGGGTGTACATCGCACTTGATATAGAAAGGGTCCTCAGATTTATCAAACTTTGATTTTTTAGTCTTCACAACCTTAGGCATGGCAAAGTTGAACTCTTTATTTTTCTTAGGCCTAGAGTGAATATTATGTAAGGTAGCATCACTGTTTTTGATTAACAACTCTTGGCCGGATTGTATTCCAAAAACATGGGGCGAGTATACGCAACCGTTTTGATCCAGCTCTACTGAAATGCTCGGTGTTTTTCCGCTATAGTTTACATTTTTTAGGTACACAATACACTCAGCTAGTTCACCCTTATCATTAACCTTAAAGCTTTCTGAAAAAACTTTTTCAGAGTGTGCTGCGCCGCAAACAGGATCTGCGTCCATTCTAAGTGGCTTCTTCTTTGGCGGCTTCCCATCATACTTTACGTTTCCTTTTATATCTCCTGCATTGGACTCTGATAAGAAATAAAAAAGTATGAGAAAAGAGATGCTGGTTTTAAATAAATTCATGAGTTGATTTCCTTTTTATAGTATCATTTTCATGCTGAAGTTATCACTTTAGGGTTCATGACATCAATAGCATTAAATATATTTAACTAGTGATTTAAAATTATCAATAGAAAATAAAAAACCATGTATATCTTTATGATTATTTGTTATTTCCTTATGGCAATAAACTATATCAATCTTCTTTTATGTGGAGCAATGGGATATCTACAATTCAACATATCTAGTGCAAACCATGCTCAGTTTGCTCTTTTTACTATATTAATCTTTTTAATGACTGAAACATTAGTAATGTATTTTTTTATTGCTACCGGAAAAAGCATAAAATCGCTGCTTAAAGACCATGAACATGGAAACATACTTTGGGAAAAAATTAAATTAATAAAGAAAGATGTTTTCCCACATATAATGATCACTATATTTCTTATTGGAGGTTTATTTATTCATGGCGGTACAGTAGATAATAAACTGCCAATAGCATGGCTTCATGGACCCTTATTTATCTTAGCTATATTTCACCATTCATGGTCTCTAAGGGTAAAAAACCGCTCTTTCAGGAGACAGATTGAAATTGTTATACAGTTTACTGAACATAATATATAGACATGTATTACATGGCAAAATCTCTACAGCTTATTGGAATTTTTTCTATCCTAATTGGATTTATAATCAAATATCCCAAATTGATGGATCCAAAACTATTTCTTGCGGCACTAATTATTTTTGGTTCGGGGATAGCCATAGAAAAATATCTATTAAAATAGATGCTTAATTTTGTTATTTTAGAGTGTTGGAATAATTAATCTTTGGACTTAATTAGAACCAATTATTTATGGCTAAGTATAATCATCTAAAAGGAATACCAGAACTGCCTGAGGTTCCTAACGTAAAAAAGAAGCGACCAAAACAGATGGCAGTGGTTGATGAAGACAACTGCACAGGATGTCTGGCCTGTGTACCATTCTGCCCTGTTGACTGTATCGAGTCTGTCCCAAAAGAAAAGTATGGGATGCCGATCCCTCCGGTTCAAGTAAGATTTGATGAGTGTATTGGCTGCCAGGTGTGTGCGAGGGTCTGCACCAAAATGACCTGGGACGCAATCAGAATGATAGACATTGATGCTTTTGAAGAAGTATACGATTATAAAATAGATTAGATTAAATACAGCGGAGAAAAAAATTGAGTTCTAAGTCACATAATCATGACCATCACGATGAAGGTTTTATCCGAAAGTATATTTTTTCTGTTGACCATAAAGTTATTGGACTTCAGTACGGAATAACCTCGTTACTCTTCCTACTTTTTGGTTTTTCGCTGATGGCCATCATGCGCTGGCAGCTTGCCTATCCCGGAACCCCGATCCCTATTCTAGGATTTCTATTTGGAGAAAGTGGAACCCTGGCACCAGAACAGTATAACTCCCTTGGCGCGATGCATGGAACGATCATGGTCTTCTTAGGTGTCGTCCCTCTAGCGGTTGGTGCCTTTGGTAACTATATAGTACCTCTTCAAATAGGTGCGATAGATATGGCCTTTCCAAAGCTTAATGCCGCAAGCTATTGGTCTTATTTTGTTGGTGGCGTTATCATGATCTCGAGCTTTTTTATGCCAGAAGGCGCTGCAAGATCCGGTTGGACCTCCTACCCTCCGCTTTCAGTATTTGAAAATGGCCAGACCTTTTGGCTGATTTCTATGGTATTCTTGATAACCTCATCTCTGCTTGGATCCATGAATTTCATTGTTACAATTGTTCAGCTCAGAGCGCCAGGACTCACATGGATGAGACTTCCACTCTTTGTGTGGTCTCAGTTTGTTACCTCATTTTTATTGGTGCTTGCGTTTCCACCACTAGAGGCAGCCGCAATACTGCAGCTAATGGACCGGGTTGCTGGCACAAGTTTCTTCTTACCCAGCGGACTTGTTCTATCTGGTGAGATAGTTGATGTGGCAGGCTCTGGTTCTCCTCTCCTGTGGCAGCATCTCTTTTGGTTCTTGGCACACCCAGAGGTATACGTATTAATCCTTCCAGCAATGGGAATTGTTGCAGAAATACTAACAAATAATACTCGGAAGCCGCTTTGGGGATTTAAGTCAATCGTTTACTCAATGGTATTTCTTGGCTTTTGCTCATTTATAGTCTGGGCACACCATATGTTTCTAACGGGTATGGGCCAGGCAATGAGCGCTTTTTTCCAGACCACCACAATGATTATCTCCATCCCTTCTATTGTGATCCTAACTTCTTATTTTCTATCGCTTTGGGGAGGCTCAATACGGTTTAACACTCCCATGCTGTTTGCCCTGGCCTTTTTGCCAATGTTCGGTATCGGCGGGCTAACAGGATTACCTCTTGGATTAGCTGCTGCCGATATCTATCTTCATGATACCTACTACGTAATCGGACACTTCCACTACGTGGTTGCCCCGGGTACCATATTTGCCTTATTCGCAGGTATCTACTATTGGTTTCCTAAGATAACAGGTAAAAAAATGAATGAAATGCTAGGAAAGTTACATTTCTGGCCATCACTTATATTCATGAATGGTATTTTTATGCCTATGTTCATACAGGGATTAGCTGGGGTCTCAAGAAGACTTGCAGATGGAGGTGAGTCCTATGCTCATGCTAGCGGGGTATTACAGTGGAATGAGTTTATGACAACTTCGGCTTTTCTATTAGGTATTTCTCAGATTCCATTTATTATCAATCTAATCATGTCAATATTCTCTGGAGAAAAAGCCGGTAGAAATCCATGGGATTCTACTACCGTGGAATGGGCGGCTCCATCACCACCGCTGGCCCATGTAAACTTTGATTCAGAGATAACTGTGCATCACTCTGCATACGAATATAGCGTTCCTGATTCGAAAAAAGATTTTATTCCTCAAACAGAGCACTAGGCAATAGTATGGAAGTACCTTATATAGTTAAAGAGAGAGAAGATACTGGACTAATAAATTCGAAGTTAGGAATCTGGGTCTTTCTAGCATCTGAGATTATGCTGTTTGGAGGGCTCTTTTCTGCCTATATATTCTTAAGACTTGCTGCGGCCCCAGGTGAATTTGCACACTGGTCAGCAGAGCTAAGTGTTCCACTGGCCACGGTTAATACTCTGGTTCTTATTTCATCAAGTGTTTCTATGGTCATGGCCTGGGCATCTCTTAAACTAAATGACTTTCCTAAATACAGAATGTACATGGGAATCACGCTCCTGTGCGCACTTATCTTTCTGGTTATAAAGTACTTTGAGTATACCGGGAAATTCCATCATGATATCTACCCATCAAGTAGCACATTTATGGCAATCTATTTTACCCTTACCGGGCTTCATGGAATCCACATAATTGGTGGGATGATTGTGATGCTTTATTTTTGGCTTCCTGTTGGCAGTAAAATGTGGGACAGTCAGCCTGAACATTTTGCCAACCGGGTAGAGGCCCTTGGTCTTTACTGGCACTTTGTAGACCTGGTCTGGATCTTTTTATTCCCAGTATTATACTTATTATAAGGATAAACTATGAGTAGCGACCACGACATATCATCAATACAAGATCACATAAGAGTATACCTTATAGTTTTTGGGGCACTTGCGGTACTGACTATTGTTACCGTTATAGCGTCATACCTGGAGATAAGCACATCAGAGGGAATCTTTTTAGCACTGATCATTGCATCAATGAAAGCGTCTCTAGTTGCAGCCTATTTTATGCACCTAATCTCTGAAAGAAATACGATCATATGGATCCTGCTCTTAACAGTCGTGTTCTTTTTTGTGATGCTGTTTTTACCACTAATCTCATATACTGATCAGGTTCATATTTAGATGATAGGGATAAAAACATTTCACCTTTTTTTTATCGGCATGTCCGTGCTCTTAACAGGATGGTATGGGTATTTTGAGATGACAACGCCTACGAACCCTGGCAGTGTTTCAACTCTGCTCGGTATTGTATCTCTATTATTAATGGTAGGACTAAGCCTATATGGGTATAATGCTTACAATAAGTTTAAAAAAATATAATGATACCATTTATTAGAACCATATCTTTGTTGATCATTTTTCTAGCTGGATCTTTGTATGCGTGTTCTACCTGCTTTGGAGACCCCAATGCTGCCGCAACTGAGGCAATGAACTGGGCAATTATATCACTATTAGTCACTACCGGCTTTGTCCTGTCCGGTGTTATTCTGTCAATAAGAAAATTGGCTAACAGATCAAAAAGATATTGGGAAAATAAAGGAGTATAGTCTTGCTAGATTGGTTACACAAATACGGACTCCCGCAAAACCTGTCTATTCAGGGTGAATATATTGATAACGCTAATGTATTAATGCATTGGCTAATGCTATTCTTGTTTGTAGGCTGGGGAGTATTTTTTATTGTAAGTCTCTATAAGTTTAGTGCATCAAAAAATAAGAAGGCAAGCTACACCGGAGTTAAGTCACACCTTTCCTCTCTGCTTGAGGGCGGAATCGCGATCATAGAGATTGTTGCTCTTTTTGGGTTTTCCTACCCTGTCTGGACATACCGTGTTAATGAAATCCCTGATAGTAGAGACGCTGTAAATATTAGAGTGATCGCCCAGCAGTTCGCTTGGAACATACACTATCCTGGTGCAGATGGCATTTTTGGACGAACAGATATAAATCTAGTAGATGAGGCAGAACAAAATTTTATTGGTATTGACCGCAGTGATGAGTTTGCTAAGGATGACATCATCTTACAAAACCAGATGCATATCCCTGTGAATAAGAAAATTCGTGTTGATCTTTCCTCAAAAGATGTAATCCATAATTTCAAACTTCCAGAGCTTAGAGTCTCTCAGGATGCAATACCGGGTATGACAATTCCTGTCCATTTTTCGGCCACCATGACATCAGATGAATTTTTGAAAACAATGGTAGGCACCCCAAGAGAAGGAAAAGGTCTAGAGATCTCCTGTGCCCAACTATGTGGAATTACTCACTATAGAATGCGTGGATATCTTACCATTGATACAGAAGAAGAATACAACGCATGGCTTGCAAGTGAGGCCGAATACCTAGACTTTGGAGATGATGAAGATGAATGGGGTGATGACGAAGATTGGTAAGTTATGGATATGCGGGTACGGGGGGCTATTTTAACAGCACCATCTTCTTAGTCTGCCTGAACTGCCCTGCCTTTATCGTATAAAGATAAAGCCCTGCTGATACTGGCTGACCTGCATTATTGGTAGCATTCCACTG
>Ga0257109_1000032_pt1 | contig 32887 bp, 27 predicted proteins | sample LP_taG_8_FD_191566 | JGI IMG/M metagenome (GOLD analysis project Ga0257109, IMG submission 191566) | Marine microbial communities from Northeast Subartic Pacific Ocean, Canada - LP_J_2011_P26_2000m | ecosystem: Environmental > Aquatic > Marine > Oceanic | place: Canada: Northeast Subartic... | reverse complement strand
TGTAGCATGAAAATTCCTGTTCGCGACCATCAGGCATGGGGATTTCCACATATGAGTTGGAGTCGCGTCCGCGCAATTCATCGAGAGAAACCCAGAAGACCTGATCGATCTCAGGACTGGCAACGGCGGCCTGAGCATGTCTTCCAACTCCAAAAACGAAGGGAGTGATAGTGAGTTTGGGTAAGCGGACTGAGTTGGGCTTCAGTCCCTTAAGTTGACCGAGGTGTTGGGCGCCTTGACCTAACTCGAGTGCAGTCTCCTCCATCGTCTCCCTTATCGCAGTGTGCTTAAGGTCGATATCTTGCGGGTCTCGACGTCCTCCGGGTAGTGCCATGTGGCCAGACCAAGGGTCACGATCAAAATGAGCACGTTTGATCAAAAGCAAATCCAAACCCTCTGCGCTACGAAGTACTACCGAAACTGCGGCCTGAAACTGAGCGCCTGGCATAACAGGGGAGATGTTCTCTTTACTCGAGCAAAGAGACAGAGCTTTAGTCAGTGCTTTGAATCGGGAGTCAGTTTCTTGGGTATGAGAGAATATCACAGGACGTCAGGTCGTGGATTAGGGCGGACTATATCTTAGCGGTAACGCTCAAACCCCTATCCGCTCAGCTCCCCATATCTGTTTATGGAGCTGGAGTTGGAATCTTACGGGTAGTTCATCCTCCAAGATCCAAGAAGCCAAGGCTTCTAGGTCTATTCGTCCCCATACCGGAGATATCAGGAGCGCTCGAAGTGAACCCTTCTCAAGGCGTTGATCTAGTTCTTGGTCTCGAATGGTTTGGCGGGTCCATTCGTAGTCAGTTCGATCATGAACTACGAACTTGATTTCATCACGTTCGGTAAGGTGGTCTAGGTTACTCCACAGGTTACGCTCTGACTCTCCAGACCCGGGGCATTTTAGGTCCATGATCTTGTGTGCCCGCGGATCAAGTGCACTTATGTCGAATGCACCCGATGTTTCAACGAGTACGGTATATTCTTGCTCGATTAGTAGCTGGATGAGTTTAAATGCTCCGGGGTGAGCTAATGGTTCGCCACCCGTTACTTCCACGATCCTGGCAGGGTATGACATAACAGACTCGAGAATCTCTTCAAAACCCATCAGCTTACCGCCGTCAAACGCGTACGCAGTATCACACCAGACACATCGTAGTGGACATCCTGTCAGGCGCACGAAAGTGCAAGGTGTTCCAACCCAGGTTGATTCTCCCTGAATTGAGTAAAAGATCTCGGTGATTCTCAGAAAGGATTTGCTCATGCTAGGAGCCTTCCTCAGTTCTGAGTTCCGACTGGCGGATGATGGCTTTCTCCAGCTGATCTTTCACCTCGTATAGCGTAAGCGATTCAAGGTCCTGTGTTGCCCGAGGTGCGGAGCGTGCTTCCACAAGGATAGAGGTTTCCACATGCCCGACGATACCAACTCCCGTTTCTGCCCATCTTGGGAAGACCAAGTAACCACTGTATGGTGCACGTAGGTTGCCCGTCTGCTCCACTTCTATAGACACGGTGTAAGGGTGTCTGTCCGATCCTTCAAACGCTGGTGGCCGGCTGTGTAGCCGGAGGTAGCCGCCTAAGGTTGAGTCGTTTGGGTTTTTGGCCCCTTTGGTCTCGAGTTGGTGGTCAGGATCTTGATGAGGCATAGTATGGGGAGACCGGAAGCAATGCTGGCGGTGGCTGCTGCAGGCTCGTATCGAAGCTAGACGAGTAGGACCTGGGTGGCCACTGATTCTCTCCGGTTGTGACGAAGATAATGGTTCTCTAGACTTTCTTACGGCCTCTGAGGGTTGCATTCATCGCGCGAGTCTTCTTTGACGGAGATCTTGCCAAACAGGGTTTTGCGTCATGGCACGAAAGATGCGAGCAGCACTTTTTTCTGACTACGGCGGGCCGGAGGTAATTGAGATCACGGATGTACCGATCCCGAAACCGGGCCCAGGAGAGGTGCGTATCAAGGTGAAAGCTGCTTCCATGAATCATCTCGATCTATGGGTCCGCCGAGGCCTTCCGATCGAGACGCCCATGCCACATATAGGTGGCTCAGATGTGGCCGGAATTGTCGATGCGACTGGGCCAGGTGCCAAAGATGTGCCAATCGGTATCCGGGTTGTTGTCGACCCATCTATCTCCTACAGGTGGTATGAAGGGCCCGGGCGTGGTGAATCATTCGAGCCGTCCCCATTTCAAATCATCGGTGAGCACACTCAAGGAGGGTTTGCTGAATATACGGTTGTTCCCGCAGAGAACCTTCTCGAGATCCCTGAACATGTGTCCTTTGAGAGAGCTGCTGCGGCAGGGTTGGTATTCGTCACCGCTTGGCGGGCTCTGTTGACTCGGGGCCAGCTGCAGGCAGGAGAGCGGGTTCTAATTACAGGAACATCGGGAGGTGTAGGCACCGCCGCCGTGCAAATCGCTTCTAGGGCGGGAGCAAAGGTTTATGCAGTTACGAGTGGGTCACAGAACGTAGCCCGTGCAACAGACCTAGGAGCTCATGTGGTTTACGATCGCGAAAAGGTGGACTTCGCACGTGAGGTGTGGCGTGATACCGACAAGGCGTGCGTCGATATCGTCTTTGATACCGTTGGGGAGAGTGTTTGGCAGCAATGCGTGCGATCTCTGGGACTAAGGGGTCGGTTGGTCACGTCTGGTGCTACCACCGGATCCAGAGGAATTACTGAGATCCGCTTACTATTCTGGAAACAGCTGACAATCATGGGGAGTACCATGGGAACTCCGGCGGAATTCCGTCGGGTGATGCGTCTGGTGTTCGACGGGAGCTTCGATCCGGTTATCCATCAGACCCTGCCGCTCGACCAAGCTCGTACAGCACATGAAATACTTGAATCTGGTCACGTTTTTGGCAAAGTCGTCTTGGTGCCCTGATGGAGATCAGGGATGCTCAACGAAAGGTGGATGAGTGGATTTCACAGTTTGAGGAGGGTTATTGGCCGCCTCTGACCAATCTTGCACGATTGATTGAAGAGGTTGGAGAGCTGGCGCGTGAGCTCAATCACCGTTTCGGTTCCAAGGTCAAGAAATCTGAGGAGCCCAAAAAGGAACTAGCGCTTGAACTTGCGGATATCCTGTTCGTTCTGATCGTTATCGCCAACGAACAAGGGATTGACCTTGATGAGGCGTTGCAGAGTGTGCTCGCAAAATATCGGGAACGTGATGGTGAGCGTTGGGTTCCGACGACATCAAGTAAGAATCAGTAGCTCGCCAGAGCTTCAATACAGTGGTCGATTTCCTCCTTAATATTGTAGAAGTGGGGACTTATCCGGACGAAGCCTGGCCGGTGGTCAACAATGACCCCCTCCTTCGCCAGATGTGCGACAGCACTGATTGGATCCTCGTGAGGAATCATGATGATAGCAGACCGGTGCTCAAGTTCTGGAAGTGCGATCTTGAATCCCGAATCATGAGCTTTATTGATGAGGTGGTTCGTTAGCTCGCTGTTCAGATTGATAATCTGATCGATGCCGACCGCATCCAGGATCTCCTGGCCACCGAGTGCGGTGTAGACAGTTGGTAATGCCGGCGTACCCAACTCAAACCTCCGAGCGTCCGGACGGTACTCGAACCCACTGGGGTTGAAATCGAACTGTTGGGTGGTCGCAAACCAGGAGGTGATTCTCGGCTTTAGTTGGGTGATGAGCTCACTCTTAACGTATAGGTAAGCGAGTCCTGGCCCGCCACACAGCCATTTAAGTGGGCCTGCCGTATAGAAGTCTACATCAGTGTCAGTCAATTTGAGGGGCACTTGGCCAGCCCCTTGATATCCATCGATCATGCAGTATGCGCCAGCATTATGGGCGATCTGAGCGAGCGCACTGATGTCCTGTACGTAACCCGTAGTAAAAAAGACGTGGCTTGTAGCTACGAAGAGCGTCCGCTCATCAACTGCCGCCTCGAATTGTTCAGGATCAACACGGATGCCGTCCGGGCTTTCAAGGATCACCAGTTCAATTTCCGGCTTTACCACCCATTGGTACGGAAGAGTCGGAAAATCGAGCTCCGTACAGATGACTTTGTTTCGTGACCCTGTCGGAACACTCTCTCCCACCATCGCTAGTGCTGCTGAGGTTGATGGCAGACAGGCTACCTCTGCAGCGCTGGAGCCCCAGAAATCGGCAACGAGAACACGTAGATCTTCGATCCGGCTCAGCCAGTGTTGATACCAAGCTGAGGCACCCATATCGTGCCAGAGTTCCTGAAACTCGTCTAAATATCGTTCGGAACGTTTTGAGAGTGCCCCTAGAGAACACGAGTTGAGATACGTGCGTCTCGCGAGTATAGGGAATTCCGCACGGACGGAAGTGAGATCGAAGGCAGAGGGATCGCTAGTCACTGCAATGGTCCGGATTGAGGAGCGCCGACAGTACACTGCAATAGGAAGATGTCGCCAGATGGGGTTTCTATCAGGCTGTGGTCGTAGCAAGCTACATCCATGACATCGATTTTGCTTGCGCTCCCATGGGCCGGAATCATTGCTTTCCTCTTATTGATTGTTAAGCCTGTGAGGCAGCTCACCAATATCACGTCCCTTGATCTCGAACGAGCACCGAGTGTCGGCGTGATCATACCTGCCCGTAACGAATCCGAGAACATAGAAGAGTGCCTGGCTTCTCTCACGAAATCCAGGTATCCAAACTTCGAGATTATCGTTGTTGACGATTGCAGTGAAGATGGAACTGCGGAGTTGGCTCGAACTGTACCCCCTGGAAATGCTAAGCGATTGGTGGTGATCGATGGGGAAGCGCTGCCAGAAGGATGGTTGGGAAAGCCTTGGGCTTGCCAGCAGGGTGCCAGGGCGACTTCAGCTGAATTACTCGTGTTCGCCGACGCGGATACCACGCATGGGGACAGATTACTTAGTCGTTCGATTACAGAACTTCAGAACGAAGATGCGGATCTGCTCAATGTGCTCGGATTCCAAGTAATGGAGTCATTTTGGGAGTGTCTTGTCCAACCGCAAATCTTCCTGGCGGTTGTATTTCGGCATCCGGATCTGGAGCGGTCGGCGCGGAGTAGCCAATGGCAGGATGGGGTCGCCAACGGGCAGTTCATGCTCATGCCACGAACATCGTATGAGGCAATTGGAGGACATGAATCAGTGCGAGATCGGGTACTTGAAGATCTTGCTTTAGCTCAGACGGTAAAACGACACGGCCGAACTTTCGTGATCCGGATGGCGATGGATGACCTTACGACGCAAATGTACCATTCACTTGGAGGCTTAATCGCAGGGTGGTCACGACTGATTCAGATGGGATCCACTCAAGGGCAGCACCTAGTGTCTTCATTTGGAGTGGTGGCTGTCGCGACTTTCTGTTTTTGGGTTGTCCCTCCTCTAATGTTACTGTCGGCTCTGTTGGGCTTTGGGGGAGAGACACTACTGATTTGGTCGGCACTAGTTTGTAGTCTCAGTGTCGGTATTCATGCTGCCTTCCTGCACTTTCTGGGTGCCCCGGCTTACTACGCGGTATTCTATCCGTTGGGCTCCTTCGTGGTCCTCTACATCATGATCCGTTCTAAGGTTCGTGTAAGCGACGTGGAGTGGAAGGGTCGACGATATACGGTTTCGAACTAGTCTAAGAAGCCGTGAGCCGAGAATCTTCCAAATCGATGCTTGTCGAGGAACTTAAGGCCCAAGCTAAGTCTCTCGGGTTCTCACGAGTCGGTATTGCAGCGGTGAGCCCAAGTACCCATATCGATTTCTATCAGTCTTGGATCGATGCAGGCATGCAGGGTGAGATGCGGTACCTCGCTCGCGAAGAGTCTGTCAGGCGACGCGGTGATGTTGAACAGACACTTCCAGGTGCGCGTTCTGTGATTGTCGTTACACATGACTATCTCACAGAAGGCTTAGGATGCTCACCGGATGATCCTGCGATGGCTATTGTTGCAAGATATGCACGCGGGGATGATTACCATGACATCATCAAGAGCAAACTCCTGGGATTACTCAAATGGCTCAGCCAGCGCGTCCCGGAGAGAGTAGAGGGCAGGGCTTATGTTGATACCGGCCCAATTCTCGAACGAGACCTAGCTCAGAGGGCAGGGCTAGGTTGGTTCGGGAAGAATACGATGCTGATCGACCCAACTACCGGTTCATTCTTCTTTCTCGGATTGCTCCTGATCGACCTCGAGCTTTCAGCGGACTCACCATTTCTCGACGATCGTTGTGGGACGTGTCGTTCATGTCTTGATGCTTGTCCAACAGGCGCGCTCCTGGGACGCGATGCCAAGGGTGCTCCTGTGATGGACGCCCGCCGCTGCATCTCCTATCTCACGATCGAGCTTCGCTCGGCAATTCCAGTGGAATTCAGGAGTGCTATCGGTAATCGGATTTATGGGTGTGATATCTGCCAGGAAGTATGTCCGTGGAATGAGCGCTTTGCCGAAACAACGGGAGCGCCAGCATACCGAGCCAGTCAGGATCTAGATGGCCCATCATTACTTGGTTTGGCTGAAACTCTTCTTTCTACAGATGAGCTTGGCTTCCGTAAGACATTCAAGAAGTCGGCTATAAAGCGCGCGAAACGCTCTGGTTTGCTCCGGAATATTTGCATTGCACTTGGCAACTGGGGTGCTCCGGAAGCAGTGACGACACTGTTACGCGCTCTCTCAGATATGGAACCGCTCGTTAGGGGTCATGCAGCCTGGGCACTAGGACAAATCGGGTCAAGTTCAGCACGATCCGCCTTATCTGAGAAGCTGACTAGTGAAGAGGATGCTTGGGTGAGGACCGAAATTTCTGCAGCAATCGAGACCCAGGGTTCTTCCAGTCTTTGAGAAACGGTTTGGACATGTATAGGCTTCCGCACCAGTCGTAGGGAAACTAGTTTGCCGCTCTATGAAAGCTCACCGATGGTTTTGGGTCACATCCGCACTCTTACTGGGATGTGCTACTGATGCACCAGATTCATCCAGCTACGAAGCTGTAGCCGATGTTCAGGAGCTTATGCTCACAGTGCTGGAGCCTGCGGCTGAGGCATACTGGGATGCAGTTGGTTGGATCATAGATGAGACCGGTGAGCATGAGATAGCGCCAGCTAATCCAGAAGAGTGGGAAGCCGTGCGTAATGCAGCTTTCGTAATAGCGGAGTCTGGTAATCTGCTGATGATGGATGGCAGAGCATTAGATCAGACCAGTTGGATCGCTATGTCAAAGGCAATGGTCCAAGTCGGGCGAACGGCAATAGGGGCGGCCGAGGCAAGAGATAAGAATGCCGTCTTCGATGCGGGTGCAGAAGTGTACTACGTTTGCACGGCTTGCCATGCAGCCTATGCGTTAGGCACACTGCGTCCGAGCGACGAACGGACTAACTGACGGTTCCAGCTTGATCGAGCGCTTTCTTGAATGGCTCGGGGCTACGCCTTGGAGCGTTGCACTTCTGGAATCTCTCTACGTGTGGCCGTTGATAGAGTCCGTTCATGTTCTCACGATCGCTCTATTCGTAGGTACAGCAGTAATGATGGACCTGCGGCTTCTTGGTTTCGCTTTCAAGAGAGTGCCTGCTTCAGCTTTTACAGAGCGGATGCTTCCGTGGACCAGGGTAGGTTTCGCAGTGTCGCTCGTGACAGGTCTTCTCGTATTTTACTCCCAGCCGGTGCGTTACTACCACAACGTGTTTTTCCGTATCAAAGTACTCGCGTTGATACTCGCGGGTCTCAACGTTTGGCTATTTCATTCGAGAATCCATCGTCGTGTCTCACAATGGGATCTTAATCCGGTGCCACCCCGTGCTGCCCGGGTCGCAGGTGTGGTCTCCATCTTTGCATGGGCGCTGGTTGTTGTTACCGGGCGGATGATCGCCTACAACTGGTTTGACTGTGACCTTCAGCCTCAGCCGGATTTTGTGAATTGGCTTGCCGGATGTGTGGTCGAAGCTGGGGTAGAATGATTTGATATTTCAACTGATCTCGCTACCACTCTACATGCCGATCCCAGCAGGGAATGGGTAAGGTGCTCCTCCCATTTTTTGAATGGTGCGAGTCCACCGTAATCGCTAGTACAATCCAGAATTCGCTTTGGCTGTTTCCGGTTATCGAAGCGGTCCATCTGTTAGGACTTTGTTTGCTGGGCGGTAGTATCCTGCTAGTGGATCTTAGATTGATGGGTTTCGGGCTAACTCACCAAAGCATTTCTGAACTGAACAGGCAAGTCCGCCCCTGGTTGTTAGTAGCAGTTACCGTGATGATCGCGACGGGCGTACCGCTTTTTCTGTCGGAAGCGATCAAGTGCTATTACAACCGAGCTTTTTGGGTCAAAATCACTACACTACCCTTAGCACTCGCGTTCACTTTTTTGGTTCGTAATCGAATTGCCAGGGCAGACAGCAAGGTGGCCTATATAAACGCTGCCACAGGAGCTATCTCGGTAGTCCTCTGGTTTGTTGTTGCAGCAGCAGGCCGCTGGATTGGGTTCTCCTAGCGGGCCGTCTGGACTCACATATGTAGTGCGGAATTAGCACCTTCCCTGTTGCTGCCGGGTAGCAAGCATCTCAGCCTCGTAAGGTGCCCCGGTACCTGAAGACCCCAAGAAAATCTTGGTACCATCTGTGAATGTCACATCACGCCCATTGGCTCGCGCAAGCGAGTGATCTTTGGTTTGATAACCATCCACGATGATCTCGGTTCCTGGGGTCAGGCAGTCCCGCCGTAGTCCGCGACGAAGAAGCGTGTTGGGGGTACCACCCTCCACCATCCACACTTCACTCGTACCGTCTTCCTTGGTGATTTCCAAGTGAATCCATGCATGCGGATTGACCCACTCAAGCCTCACTACTGGTCCCTGCAAGCGAATTGGGGCATCTCTATCGAATTCAGCTCCAAACGCGTGGTGAGCCATCAACGGTACGACTGTAACCACGGTGGCTAACCCAATCAGTGCTAATATTGTTTGATTCTTTCGCATCGGTTTTTACCTCTCGGGTGTCTGACGGCCGCCTTCGCGCCGCTCCTGCGCGCGCGCTCCGCTCAACACATTGAAGAGTGCGTAATTTCCCTCATGGCAAGCGTACTCATAGACAAGACCAGGAAGTCTGGTGAACGGCACTTCTCCGCTCCAGGTGTCTGTCCAAGTTTCCGGGTCGTGCACCGTGAACTCATAATTCAGAGTGTATTCGTCAGCCCGCGTAAAACGCTCAGTTATCTTGAGGTTGTCAGTAGCTCCGGATAGCTGCCCCCGGTTGAGCTGCGTCGGACTGAAATTGGTCGTTTCAACTACCAGCGTGTCACCTTCCCAGTGTCCCCAAGAGTCCCCAAACCAGGGTTTCACGTGTTTCGGTAATGGCTTGGGTGTGCCCATCCGGATGATCCTCGTGTCATGCACCATTTCGGTCATGATCATGATGTGATCAGGGGTTTGTACGATCGTGTAGTTATTGTTGTAGAAGTAGTTCGGGAGCATCGGTGGCCCCGCATTAGATCCGAACGAAACGATACACCGCTCAGCGAGAGGCCTGTTCTCGGGATTGTCATACTGGCCAAACTGCCTACGGAATTGCGAGGCTTCAGCCATCCGTTGTCGTGATGCATCAGTTCGGGATGGGTAGCGACCATCTGCTGGATCAATGATGAGAGAGGCCCTCAGTTCTCCATTGAACATTGCAACCCGATCACCTGGATCAAGCCAAAAGTAGTTGTATCCCCCCACGCCACCGGCTGCTCCGACTGATCCGTCACCACCAACTGGCGGTGCCACCCGATCCGGGTCACTTGGTTGATTCAGGGCTTCGGTTCGAGCTGCTCGTCCCCCTTCGATCCTTGCCACCTCTTCTGGGCTGTACACAGCGTCCTGGTCCCGGCGTCGTTGAATTGGAGTAGTCGTCGCATTCGTCCAATTGCCCTGTAGGTCAGGTCGTCCATCAGCTGTGCGGGGCATGACCCATTGTCCATCTGCTTGTGCTCGCACTTGTGCTTTTACATGGGATGAGAACCCAGAACTTGCGATCATCAACAAAACTGCCGAGATCAATGTTGTGTGACGCATGTTCATCTTCCCTCCTCAGACCCGATCGGATTCTTCCGGAGTTGGCCGTACATAAGTTCTTCGACAAACTCCACGCACTTGAATTGTCCCAGCCTTGCATCTTCGTTGACATGTCGATAGAGGGGCATGCGGATCATCCAGGGACGAGAGAACGTTTCTGGGTCCTCGATCGTAGCTTCATAAAGGATGTGGTCAGGGCTTGTCATCGTATAGTGTTCAACGACGGTCATGGAGGCACTGTGGTGATTGCCAGCTCGATCAAACCATGTTTGGTCATTGAAGCCACTTCCTTCGGCTACGAAGGTATCACCTTCCCAGTATCCAACGGATTGACCCATCCAAGAATCAACCTGAGCAGGTCCGGGGTCCTCCATATAGATGTTACGTAGGGCCCCAGCGTACTCGTATGCGATGAAGAAGTGACTCGAGCTCTGAAAAATCTGGAACGGGAATGGCATGTACGTCGCCCTTGGGACACCGGGCAAGTAACACTGAATCTCGGGGTCCCTTTCGCTCCAGTTCTCTTGATTCTCGATTTTCTTGGCTCGCGCTTCAGGCAAGTAGGGGATCTCACCACCTACCACGACTCCTACCCCGGACGGCACAGATCCGACAGCGCCGAATGCTAGAACGGGCTTGGCAGGCACGGGTACTACTGGTCCTGGTTGCATCTGCAGTGCCGCGCGGGCGGCATGTGGCTCAATGTCCCAGTGAGCATTGCCGAGCGCTTGCCAGATCCCATTCATATCAGGTTTCCCATCCTGGGTTCTAGGAATCTCAGCTGTCTGGGCCGTGGCGGACACTGCCGCCACGGCCATGCAGGCCAAAATACTGAATGTGGTCTGACGTAGTGTCCTGACCAGTTTAAAGACAAAGTTTAACATCTAAAGAACCTCCGTACCGGTTTCCTGCGGACTATACCAGCCGAATGTGTGGCACACCGAAAGATCTTGCTAGATCTCAATTAAGCTACTGTTGATAAAACGAGAACTTTCTCTGGCTCAGTTGTCTGGGACTCCGAATACAAGTAAGAGGTTGCCTGGTATCTGACCGAACTGTCCATATCCACTGTTTACGAAGACAAGACCATTCGCAATGACCGGCCCGGGCCCATCGATTGAGCCACCTTTTCCACGAATGCCGTTGCTTGTTTCGAATTCCTGAACTGTATCAAAATCCCATAAGATTTGTCCGTCGCTCGTAGAATAAGCACGGATGTGGCCATCCAGCCCCCCGGCGAATACCGCGCCAGGAATAACAGTCGGTGCAGCCGAGTTGGCTGGATAGCAGCCTTGACGTTCCTCACACGTATCACGTGGGGCGGGAGCAGACCAGACGATGTCTCCCGTCATTAAGTCTAGGGCATATAGACCAGGGGCAGCTTCTTGGTCGGGGTGAACATCAACTACAACTGCATCACGATCTGCGTTGGCGGCGTACGCGAAATGTCCATCCGAGGCCATGCCCCAGTGGATACCCCCTAGGGCGCTACCTTTACCTACGCGAGTGGACCACAGAACGTCACCGTCAGCATCCGGATCAAGAGCCCAAACCATTCCAGATTTTTGACCAACGACCAAGATGTCACGCCCATCTTCTCTGGTAACCAAGATGGGGGCCATCCCAAAGTCGAGATCCGGACCCGGAGGTGCGGGACAGTTTTGGCGATTCAGGAAGCCGGTACACGCCATGGTGAAGGCGTCCGATTCAGTACCCTGGAAAGACCACGCGATTTCACCTGTCGCCATTTCTATCGCGATGATTGCATCACTTGTAACTGTAGTCGGTCGCGTATAGTTCTCTCCTGTGCCCACGTAAACTCTTCCACGCGATAGATCAATTGTCGGGCTTGACCATACCGGCGCTCCGGAAGGGGCCCAGAGCTGTGTTCCCAGGGCGTTTAATCCTGCCTCCTCGGGATAGCCGGGAATTACTCTATGATACCAGAGTAGTTCTCCGGTTCTTTTATCAAGGGCCGCGACTGCTCCAGACGAAGTACAACATTCGTAGGACGGATCACCTCCCATGACGACCTCCATCGATGAGATCGGGATGAAGAGGCTGTTCCCGTAGAGTGTTGGGCTCCCAGTGTTATTGGATTCGGGGTGCCATCCTACGCGCTCCTTCCAGACTACTGTTCCAGCGTCTATATCGAGTGCGTAGGCATTCGTTCGAAAATCCACGAAGTAAGCCAGTGGGCGTCCATTATCATCTGTATCAACCAGGATAGCACCACGGATTCCCGCATCGGCCTCAAATATCCATCTGACACATCCGGTGTTGGTGTCGACCGCGTAGACCACACCAAACTGATCTCCAAATAGAGCTAGTTCCCCGACAATGGTGGGTTTTGTACGAATTTCGCTCGCATCTGGAAAAGCGAATGCCCAGAGGAGTTCTAGGCTCGGTATCTCCGAGACGGTAAGACCAGCACGGTCATCAGGCTGGAATCCTGTCCCCTCGATATTACCACCAAAACCCATCCAGGATACCGACTCGACTTCAAGCACTTGAGTGCTCTGTTCGGAACAAAAGGCGGTCGCTGGTAGTGTGGTCTCGGAGTACCTCCTGCTAGTAAGGGCTTCCGCCACCATAATTCTTTGATCACGACTTAAGGCTGCGCCTTCCGACTGCATGACCCCATCCTCCAAGGCCGATACAATTGCCCTGGGGGACAGAGAGGAGAGGGAGAATACACTTGGTGTTCGGCCACTTTGAGCGGAACTGTGACACTCGGCGCATGATTCTCCGAAAATCACCTCACCCTCCGATTGCCAATATCGTGACACGAGAGCGCATCCAGCTTGTGCTGTGGTAACAAGGCCTAGCAACAAGACGACTAAGACGAAAATCCTGCTGATGTTATGCATCGACTTGGTTTCTCATATCAGGGGTACGCAAGCACATTTCCTCTAACTGTCATGAATACCTTGGCGAGATGTGTCTTCGCCAGCCCTCGTCTTTAGGGCTATGACTTTTATCTCAGTTTTGTTGAGATCAGTGCCGGTGATCATGTCGCCCTTGATGAAAGACTACATGGATCAACGAGCCTGCCACGAATGCCTGATACAATTCCAATCCCTGGCCCTGCCATTCTCCCAAGAACTCTATTCCAGCCACATACCCCAAGGCAGTCGCGACAGGTACGCTGACTACCGCAGCCGCGGCTGCAAGTTCGCCATGCCGTGGGCAAATAAGCCACCAGATCACGAGGCCTACTGGAATTCGATGCAAAGTCACTGCGGCTACGAACGGTACACCGAGGATATCACTACCTGGGGTAAGGGCGACACCCTCAAGGACTGCGTGTAAGACTAGGCCTGAAAGGCCAAGTAAAATGGCGAAGTTATCGGTCTGTGATGCCAGAGCGTTCGATGCTCGTTCAAGAATGGTGGGTATGAGGACCCCGGAACCGATGATGAGTGGCGGCAATAGGCTCTGCTCGGTCCAGGTATAGGGCAGAATTTGCCATAATATGAGGAGCGGAACTGCCACATAGACAAAGCCATCAACGATACGTACGGCCGCTGCTTGACCGTGGAGGACATGGTAAAGTGCTGCTCCCATCACGGGCGCAACCAGCGCAGCTCCTAGGTACAGCATCTATTCGTTAGCGGTAAGCCAGGTCTTTAGCGGATACCTACTATCCCTCGCACTGAGTCAATGAGCTTGGACGAATCCCAGCCAATACCATGGCGGAACACGATCTTAGTACTGTGTAAATTTCCTAGCTCTTCCAAGTCACCCTCTATTACCACTAGATCAGCTAGTTTTCCTGGCTCTACCGTACCAACGTCGTCAAGTACACCCAGGACCTTGGCTCCGTTTCCACTCATGATCTGAACAACTTCTGGTGCGGAGAAGCCAGCTTCGAGGAGTAGTTCGTAATTCCGCTGATCACCTAGCCCGGGTGGGGCGGCACCGTATCCTGTTGGGTCCACACCGGCTGCCAAGGTCCCTCCTGCTTGCACAAACGCTCGTTCGTACTCCATCGCTTTGGCAAACATTTCTGGATCGATTGCGCCTTGTCCCGCTCGTCGGGCGATAGCGATTTCTCGTACTTCCTCAGCGATCTCAGGCGCGAGCACTTGATATACGCGCTCATCGATCGGTGGACGGCCAGCGACTGAGATCTCGTATACCACGAGTGTTGAAGTCATTGCGACATCATTCTGGATCATGTCCTGGAAGGTCGCCTGTACATCTGAGCCGTTCACGTCGAGATCTGCATAGGTGTTTCGGAAACCCGGAGGGCATTCGTCTGGAACCTTGTTAGGAGCGTACTCGCTGTTAGCGAATAATCCGTGTTCGAGATTATCGATTCCAAGTGCGACTGCTTCCCGATAACCTACTGAGCACAGGTGTGCAGTGACTTTCACCCCGTGACGGTGTGCCTCTTCTATGGCCGCCCCAAGTTCAGCTCGTGAGATCCAGGTATATGCTTTGAACCAGCTAACCCCCTCCTCCGCCCAGTAGCGCACGACCCGGCGCGCTTGTTCCGGTCCCTGGAGGCGCGTCATAGTTTGTGATCCTTGCTCACCCGTGAGGTAGGGGCCGGTCGCGAATATTGTTGGCCCGATCGCTCGACCGGCCTCGATCTCCCGTTTGAGGTTCAGCTCTTCGTACGGGGCTCTGGCACCAGTGGTACGAATTGTTGTAACTCCAGATGCGAGGTAAAGCCTCGATCCTGAAAATGACAGCTGTGCCGCACGACCCTGCCCGCCTGTGTAATAGCTGTGATTATGTAATCCAATTAACCCAGGAATAACCGTGTGTCCGGCAAGATCTACGCGGTTGGCACCAGTGGGAACCGATATATTTGAACCGACAGCTGTGATTCGGTCGCCTTCAATGAGGATCGTTTGTCCGGTGCGTGCTGGCGCACCTGTACCATCTATTACCTTCGCATTGGTGAGTGCGGTGACCGGCCCGCCAATGGCGATGAACTCCTGGAACGGTTGTGCGCCTATCGGAAGCACTCCGATCAATAGGGCAGTAGTACATGTTAATGAAGTGGCTACGGCTTTCATCTCAGTTTCCTTCGACGTCGATAACGAATTTCATACCGGACTCCAGATGCTCCGCAATGTGACAGTGCACCATCCAACGTCCGGGGTTAGAGAGTTCAAGGAGGATGTCTGTAGATGACCCTGCCGGCAACAGCACAGTGTCCTTCCAAACTAGATTATTATTGGCCACTCCGTTCTGCTCAAGGATCAGGAACCGTTGCCCATGGATATGCAGCGGATGCTGCATTGAGTGAAAAGCCCCTCGATCATTATGGATTCTAATCTTCACTACGTCGCCGACCTGAAAGCTCCAATTGACTTCCGTGTTCTCGTCGCCTGTGACGGCATCCCTGAGGATCCATTCCACTTCAGCGCCAGTGGTTGACCAATTCATTACCGGCATCGTTCCGGTCCATTCCACAGGATTGAAGTAGACCCAATCGTACAGCATTGATTGCTCTATCGCCGGGGGAAGGCTATCGACCTCAAGCGTTAACACTAGCTCATGATCAACAGGGCGGTCGAAATGGCTGCGGTATCGGTCAATGTCGGCGATGACATCCAGGTTCGTGCGGAGTGTTTCGAATGCTTGATGATGATCAACTGCGGTTTGGGATTCGGACACCGTGATTGTCCCCAGAATACTGATTTCCTCCAAGAACACACCCATCCGGTGATTGATGCCTTGAACATGGTTTGTGAGTTCGTATGAACCTGCTTTGTCGAAAAATACTTCAACTACGTAGCGTTCTGCTGGAGCTAGGACGATGCTTTCGACAATGACTTCATGTTCGAACTTTCCCACATCGGAGCCTACAACCTTGATGGGAACGACATTGGCATCCGGTTCCGTTCGTGGACGGAAAGAAATATTGAAAGTTCTTGTATTTGAGGCATTCGTGAAGTGAAATCGGACGACCTCTCCAGCGTTGGTCTCTAGACTGTACTCCGGTTCACCATTCGTGATAAAGAGGTTCCCGAACCGACCCATCAACATGTAGTTGGATGATTCGAGCCCGAACGGGACTGTGCCGTCTTGTGTGAGCACAAAGTCGTCTAGCATCACGACTTCTTCCCGATTTACAGGGCTGTAATAGTCAGTTGAGATCGGCGTGACCAGTATGTTCCCAGCAAGTCCGAGTTCCTGCTGTACGTCTTCTCGGTGGTGGGGGTGATACCAATAGATTCCTGCATCCTTGAAATAGATCTGGTAACGGAACGTCTGCCCAGGTTCTACGGCTTCTTGGGTCAATCCAGGGACACCGTCATAACGGTTTTCGAGACGCACTCCGTGCCAGTGAACCGCGGTAGGTAATGACGTTTCGTTCGTAAAGTTCACGAAGATCGTCGCGTCTTTCTCGACCTTGATAAGCGGCCCCGGGTGCTGGTTATTAAAGGCTAGCATCGTGAGTTCACGTCCTTGAATCTCACGTCGCACAAAGCCCGCGAAGAGATCGAGTGTGCCTCCGTCAGGAAGCTCAACAACTTCGGAGGGCAGTGCACGGGGGATATCAGCAGTGTCCGTGGGGAGAAGAGGTGATGATCGTGGTCGGGTCGCCATGACGCCGGGAAGCATCGGTACTCCTTCGTACATTGGGGGCAAATCCCAGACGTTTTCGGTCAGGCTTGTTGTGACTACACCCGCCTCTGCAGCAGGAGCGAGCGCCATAAGATCATGCGCCTCCATGCGACTCGAGGGTGAGCGCCCACGCAATATCAGAGGACCGCTGCGCTGATCTACTTCTAGTGATGGTTCAGCGGTGATGAGAACCATGAATTTGTTGAAGGCAACTTCTCCCAGTTCGTTTTCACCATCTGAAACCACGCCGAGCTTTATGACTGGGTCTAGTTCGAGGGGGGTGGCCCAAGCGATGTACGCTCTGTATGGACCGAGGGTTGAGAGTTCAGGTAGTCCACTGATCCATGCCTTAAGCTGTTGCCGGTGGTGGCCCTGAGGGGTCACCGTCACCCCGAACGGGGACCAGGGGCGTGTCAGCTCAATAACGCCCGACGCATCTCTACCGTTTGCTGTGGAGAAAAGGTCGATACATAAGAGGTCTGAGGCAGGACGATCTGGTCGGGTTCCGGCTCGTGAGGGGCGCTCACTAGGAGGCCTGATTGAGAGTTGTGACCCTGTCACCGGTGGGCGGTCTGCACACAAGGGCGATACGCCAGGAACTTGGGCAAGGGTACCAACCGGAGATGCGGTCGCTAGCAACAGGGCCATAAAGGTCCGACGTTGTAGATTGAACATAGACGAAAGATGGCGGATTCAGCGAGGGGCAGCGAGAAGGTGGGGAACGCGAGGAGCATTCGGGAGAGTCAATCGAAGAGGAGGAGCACTAATTGTTTACAACTAAAGTGAAGAGCAAGGTTGAAATGATGGGGCAGGGGAGAAGATGACGATTAATAAAGCCCGCTTGGTAAGAAATTACACGGTTAGTCTAGTGTTGCTGATTTCAGGTGGGTGCACCGTAACTGACTTACCTGAAAGGGCTACCGTAACAGTCGAGGCTACTGCTTCTGCAAATCTTGCCTTGGTCGTCTCGACCCGCTTCCGGACGGTCGGTAACGAGACCGTGTTTAATAATGCGGACACGATCCAGGTCACCGGTGACTACACTCAGGATTTCGCACTAAACGAAGAAGCTCGTATCTCAGTAGTGCTCATCAATGACGGTGAGATTCCGGAAATAGTGCGGATGGCGGTCTCTGTCGACGGGAAGGTCAAGTTCGACCAGCCTTGGATCTTGGGTGCGGGTGAGTCTTTACCCTTCATTTATCGGTGGACAATATCAGGCCAAGGGATCGGTTAGGCGCCCTTAGAATCAACGTTCAACCCTCACGACTCCTGCGGGTTGATTGCCCTGAGATAGATCGGCTCTGGCGTTGACACGCTGGGCGTCTGAGTTCTAGTTTAGTCTTGCCTAAATTCCATTGATATATTGGTTCTGTTGCCTTTGTTTTTCTATGGTTGATCCGCTCTTCGCCCTTGCGGTCTTTGCAGGTTTGATGACCGTTCTAGTTATCCTCTTTTGGCCTCGGAGGGGTGTCTACGCTCGTCTGTCACGGATTTTACGCTTGACGGAACGAGTGCAACTTGAGGATGCACTGAAGCACTTCTATATGTGGGAACAGGCGGGTCGGGTACCCACGTTGGAGAGTCTCGCAGGCAGATTGACAATCTCTACCCATGACGCAGCTAAGCTTGTTACTCGGCTGACCGAATCAGATTTCGTCAAACCAGGAAAAGAGGATGGTTCGACTCTCACGGAGGAAGGGCGAGAATTTGCTCTTCGACTGGTCCGTACACACCGCCTTTGGGAACGCTATCTCGCAGATCGGACAGGAGTCCCTGCAGTAGAGTGGCACGACGAAGCTGAACGAATGGAGCATAGTCTTTCAACTGAGCAGACTGATGCACTATCGGCCCGGCTAGGCCACCCACTCTGGGATCCTCATGGTGACCCTATTCCGACAGCGAGTGGTGAACTGCCAGAATTCGAACAGTTGAGTCTGGCCGGAGTTCCTCCGGGAAGGGCAGTGGAGGTGGTCCACCTCGAGGATGAGCCCCGGGAGATCTTCAATGGCTTGCTCAATCGTGGTTTAGTACTCGGTGGTAGGCTTGAGGTGCTGGAGCGGGACAACCGACAACTTCGGGTTCTAGTGGATGGCAGTGAGTGGCGGATTAACGTGGTGGAAGCACAAAACGTTACGGTGCGAGTTCTACCCGAGGGTGAGCGCATAGGCAGGCGCCCCGAAACGTTGGCTGATCTGGATCTTGGAGAAACAGGACGAGTGATTGATATCTCTCCCGCGTGTCAGGGCAGTCAGCGAAGGCGTCTCCTCGACCTTGGGGTAGTCAAGGGCACAGAGATCAAAGCCGATCTGGAGAGCGCTGCCCGAGATCCAGTTGCGTATTTGATCCGTGGGGCGCTCATCGCTCTGCGTAGAAGTCAGGCTGCTTGGATCCGCATCGAAAGAGTCGAGTCTCTCGTCGAGGTTCCTGACTGATGCCAACTGTCGCAGCTGGCCCCTGTGTCTCCTGTGCGCAACATCGCGCGCAGAGTCTGGTTCGTTTGGGTATAAGCACCGACAAGTCGGACTATCTGATCGCCCTCGCAGGGAATCCCAACGTCGGCAAGAGTACCGTTTTCAATGAGCTTACGGGTCTCCGACAGCACACCGGGAATTGGCCTGGGAAGACGGTAGTGCGAGCTGAGGGTGCGTTTGTCCATGAGGGCAAGCGAGCCAAGGTTGTAGACCTACCGGGTACGTACTCACTACTAGCAGGTAGCGTAGATGAGGAAGTAGCGCGGGACTTCGTGTTGTTTGGTAGGCCAGACGTGACTGTTGTGGTTGTGGACGCCACCAGGCTCGAGCGAAACCTTAACCTGGTCTTGCAAGTTCTGGAGATCACTGACCGAGTTGTCGTTTTCCTCAACTTAGTGGATGAAGCCCGCCGACACGGGATCGCGGTGGACCCTGCTAAGCTTGAGCGTGAACTCGGCGTACCAGTTGTGCAGGGTATCGCCCGAGAGGGGGTCGGGATCGATAATCTTATCTCCGCCGTGCACGAAGTTGCACTTGGAACACACTCTGGATCTACTATCCGGGTTGAGCAGCACACAGCTGAAGTTGAGGTTGCCCTAGATGAATTGGTTCCAGTGATTCAGGATGCGTTTCCAGAAGTCCCGAACGCGCGATGGGTAGCTCTTCGGCTACTAAATGCGGACGAGGCCGTCGAGGGGGCAGTTCAATCTGGCGAATTAGGACAACTGTCTCATGATGAGTCAGGTGCATTGGTTGAAATCGCCCCAGCGGAAGCACGTCATCGGGTGCTAAAGAAGGGAATGAGCCTTAGGTGGAGCCTTCCTTCTGACTTCCAAGATGTCGTCACAGGCCGCGCGTACGAGGTTGCTGAACAGATAGCGGCACGGGTCCAAGTTAGAGGCCTTAAAAAGGTGGGCCTCGCATTCGACCGAAAGATGGATGAGTGGCTTACAAGTCGGATTTTCGGTTTCCCTCTCATGCTTTTCATTCTCGCTACAGTGTTCTGGATCACCATCGAAGGTGCCAACATCCCATCTTCGCTCTTGGCGACCGCGCTAATTGATAACGGGCATAGTGCCCTGAAAGCTCTCTCGCTCGGTATTGGGATACCGTGGTGGCTTGATGGCTTGCTGCTCGACGGCGTGTATCTCGCTACGGCCTGGGTGGTAGCCGTCATGCTACCACCGATGGCGATTTTTTTCCCACTCTTTACCCTGCTTGAAGATTTCGGTTATCTGCCTCGTGTGGCGTTCAATCTCGATTCGCTCTTTCGTAAAGCTGGAGCACATGGCAAGCAAGCTCTGACGATGTGTATGGGATTCGGCTGTAACGCAGCGGGTGTCGTGGCTACCCGGGTAATTGATTCTCCTCGGGAGCGCCTAATCGCGATCATTACGAACAATTTCTCTCTATGTAATGGCCGCTGGCCAACCCAGATTCTGATCGCCACGATCTTTATTGGTGCCTTGGCGCCGTCACAACTTGGTGGCTTGATCAGTGCTGGTGCCGTCGTGGGCATCGCCCTCCTAGGGATCGTGATGATGTTCCTGTCCTCCTGGATCCTGTCTCGGACCGTGCTTCATGGGGAAGCGACGAGTTTCAGTCTGGAGCTACCGCCCTATCGTCCTCCACGGGTTTGGCAAACACTCTATACCTCGATTATCGATCGGACACTGATTGTGCTCTGGCGGGCGGTGATTTTCGCGATTCCGGCTGGTGCATTGATTTGGTTGATTTCGAACATCAGCCTCAATGGTGTAAGCCTGGCACACCATGCAGTGGGCTGGCTTGATCCGGCTGGGCTTATCCTCGGAATGAATGGAGTGATCCTAGTGGCTTACGTGGTAGCAATCCCAGCCAACGAAATTGTGATTCCAACGGTTCTGATGCTGACGGTCTTGACCGGTGGGTTTGCTATGGGAGAAGGGGCTGGTGTCATGTTTGAGCTCGACAGTGTAGGCGCCACAGGTGACCTATTGAGAGCGGGTGGATGGACGCTACTGACTGGGGTCAACTTGATGCTCTTCAGCCTTCTACATAACCCTTGTTCTACAACGATCTATACGATTTACAAGGAGACCCGCAGCACAAAATGGACCGCGGTCGCTACACTAATGCCACTGGCGATGGGGTTGACCGTGTGCTTTCTAGTTGCGCAGGTATGGAGGCTTGCGGCGGGTTGAGCTGACCATCGCTCCTCAACAATAAGCTTTTTTCCAGGGGATCTCGATGTTTGATTTAAGTGCATTGCTTCAGGTGGCCACATCAGTGATCGCGACATGGGCGCCAAAACTAGCTGGTGCGGCTGCGGTTCTGGCTATTGGCTGGTTTTTCGCTGGATGGGCGAAGCGTTTTTCAGTGAAAGCCCTGCAGGCGTCTGCGCTGGACGATATTCTCGTTCCGTTTATTGCTGGATTGGTCTATGTGACCACAATCGCGCTTGTCGCAATTGCAGCGGTTGGCGTACTCGGTGTGAATACTACTTCGTTCGTGGCGGTGCTCGGAGCGGCCGGTCTGGCCATCGCACTAGCATTCCAGGACACTTTTTCGAACTTCGCGGCGGGGGTGATGCTTCTGACCTTCCGGCCCTTCAACGTTGGGGATGCAGTCGAGGTCGGCGGTAGTATCGGTACCGTTCGAGAGGTGGGGATTTTCACCTGTCTTCTCACGACAGGTGATAACGTCCATATCCGGGTTCCCAACTCGAGGATCTTCGGGCAGACGATCATCAATTATTCCGGAAGCGATACGAGACGCGTTGATCTTGTTGTAGGTGTGAGTTATGAGGACGACCTGAGTGTGGCGGTCAAGATCTGTAAAGAATTGTTAGCATCAGACGAAAGGGTGCTTGACGAGCCTGAATCCGTTGTCGCCGTTCACGAACTTGCTGATTCATCCGTTAATCTTGTGGTCAGACCATGGGTGAGCACCCAGGATTATTCGTCGGTTCGTTGGGATTTAACTCGAGCTCTGAAGGAAAAACTCGAGGAGGCTGGTTGCTCACTACCTTATCCGCAGAGTGATGTGCACCTGCATCAGCCAGGTGTAGCGGATTAACCCTTTTATACTGAGGAGTGATAGATGGATCTCTCAAATCCAGTAGAACATGGAGATGTAGAAATCACTGGGGTGACTGTTAACGAAGACAGCACGACGATGAATTTCGAAGGAACAATCGGTAAGTATGGGAAAGTATTTGTTACACACACGCTTTATGCTTTAGAAGGTGATAAGTCGTGAGGGAGCTTAGAGGGTAATGCAAGGGCCATTCTGGATGATGGGACATTGCTCTGGAGTCCATTGACTGGGACGTTTAGGCGTGAGGGCTCGACCGCAAAATTCTTTTTTCTCGATTGTGTAAATAATGGCGACCAGAATTTTGTGATTTGGGATGTGGATATTCTAGGAAAAACAGGAGAGGTAACGGTTTATTCCTTGCTCTAGAAGTTTCTTTGCAGTACAGGGTTAATAAAGAATATTTAAAGAACCTACCATCAGGAGATCAAGAAATGTGTAACAATACAAATTGCACATGTGACACTTGTGAATGCACAGAAGAAAATCCTTGCGGATGTGAATAATTAGAGAGATTTATTTCGAGACTCGTTCCGTCGGTTGCAGCGGATGTGGTTCCTAGGCGTTGCGCATAAGGGTATGTTAGTTGAGATTCAATCTCATTCTCAATCTCTTCCTCTGTTGTTATAGAGGTTAGGAGCGAGTCGCGAGTGGGTTTGACCGGGCCACAATCGATGTCGGGATTACCGAAAGAAGAACTGGGTGGGGAGCTACGTCTCGGTGACATCCCGTTGAGTCAGATGGTCGAATTAGTTCGCATCGATTTGCCCGCTGAACGAGCAGAACCCCTGCTTGAACGAGGTGTGTTGCCTGGATGCCGGATTTGCCCAGTGCGATCGTCGCCCACGGGGGATCCCATAATATCGGTGGATGGATCTCTATTGGCGCTTCGACGCGAGACGGCGAACTGTCTCTGTGTGCGTCTTCTAAGCGACGTCTCCTAAGAGATCTAATAAGTCACGAATCCCTTGCGTGACCTCAGTACTACGGCGGAAGGTACCACCCCTACTAACTCTCAGGTCGAGAATGAAGTCCGCCTTCCCCTGATTGCCCTGATTGGACCACCGAATTCAGGAAAAACTACACTCTTTAACCGCCTGACCGGACTCCGGCAGAAGGTGGCCAACTACCCTGGTGTGACGGTGGAAAAGTACGTGGGCCAGGTCCAGTGTGACCTCGAACGAACCGTTGAGCTTGTTGATCTTCCAGGTATACATGGCTTTTCCGCCCGAACGCTCGACGAGCGGGTGACCAGGGATGCGCTAGAAGGGCGCCTTGAGGATCTACCGGCCCCCGACGCAGTAGTATTGATCGTCGACTGTACGCGACTAGAGAACCAACTCATGCTAGTTGAGCCAGTGCTTAAGCTCGAGCTCCCGACTTTGTTAGTACTTAACATGTGGGACGAGCTAGAGGAACGTGGCGGAAACTTGGACCACATGGAGTTAGCTCACCTGCTGGGTGTTGAGGTCGTCAAGACTAATGCACGAGTGGGCTTAGGGGTCGACCAGGTTAAAGATTTTCTCTCAGGAGTCGAGATTCGCCACCGAGGTCTACCTCCTCCTGTGCGTGTGCTAAATAATGTGCCGCGTGGTGTTCCGCTGCCCATGATCGATGCATTCACCGCCCGCCGCAGGCGTGTAGACAAGGTTGTGGATCGGGCAAGCTTCGTTCAACCTGGCCCTGCGCGATCTACCGCCGCGCTCGATGCAGTTTTCCTACATCGGATTTGGGGCCCACTAGTTTTCTTGACAGTCGTGGTTGTTGTTTTTCAGTCGATCTTTACATGGGCTGTACCGCTCATGGATGGAGTAGAACTCCTGATCACGAGTTCAGGAGAGTGGCTCGCCAGCAGGCTCTCCGATGGTTGGTTTCGGTCTCTGCTTATCGATGGTGTGTGGGCTGGGGTTGGGTCCGTCGTGGTTTTTCTTCCCCAAATCCTTGTCCTTTTCCTTTTTCTGGGGATTCTCGAAGATTCGGGCTACATGGCGAGGGCGGCCGTTATCGCAGACCGAGTCATGTATCGAGTTGGCCTGCAAGGGAGAGCATTTCTTCCACTTCTCTCTGGCTATGCATGTGCGGTTCCGGCGATCCTAGCGGCGCGAACTGTAGAGGATGAGCGAGATCGCCTAGCAACTATTTTCATCACACCTTTCATGACGTGCTCAGCGCGTCTTCCGGTATATGCTCTACTCATCGCTGCGTTTATCCCCGACCGTCGCTTACTGGGACCGCTCATGAGTTATCGAGCAGCGGTGCTCCTCGGGCTCTACGGTCTCGGTATCATGGCGGCTATAGTCACCGCATTTCTCCTGAAGAGGACACTGCTACGGGCCGAGCCCGGGTCATTCGTGATGGATCTCCCACCGTACCGGTTGCCTTCGGCTAGATCCATTGGTCTCCGTTTGCTAGACCGGAGCAAGATATTTCTGAAGAGAGCTGGCAGGGTCATATTCGCTGTCGCGATCGTACTCTGGGTGCTGACTCAATTTCCGAGGACTGATGCCGGCCCACCCCTTATCGAAGACAGCGCACTGGGACGAATTGGTCAGGTTATAGAACCTGCTATTGAGCCACTTGGCTTCGATTGGCGGATCGGCGTTGGGCTGGTCACGTCACTTGCTGCACGTGAAGTCATTGTGGGAACGCTCGGGACCATTTACGGGGTTGAAGATGCGACTGATGACTCAATCACGCTCCAGGAAACACTGCGGCGTGATCTAACACTCCCAGCTGCAATTGGGCTTCTGGTATTCTTCGCGTTTGCCCTCCAATGCATGTCTACAGTTGCTGTCATGCGTCGGGAGACCGGAGGCTGGAAGTGGCCGATACTCCAGTTCTCTTACATGCTTTTCTTGGCATACTCCGGGGCATTTATCGCAGTGCGGATCTTCTAGCAGGATCTAATCGGGGGTGTGGGAGATCCTCCGAACTGGCAGTCTGACACAGTATCGCAGGCTTAACGGTCTTAGTCTCTATATAAGGTGAGGACTCAGTTTTTTGTTTCTCTATAGACGTTGTCTATACTGAAGGCGTTGTTCGGAGGACTTAATTCACAAATATCTAGCTTTATTCCACAGCCTGTTCATTAGAGGGGACTCGGTAATGAAGTGCGTCCCAGTTCTTGGGTTAGCAGCCCTAATTTTGGTGCCTACGGGCTTATCAGCACAGCGGTTAGGAGTTGCGGCCCGGGCAGGAACAATCGGGGTGGGGGTGGAAGGTTCAGTGGAACTTGCTGATAGGTTGGTCGTCCGCGGTGGGATCGGCCTCCTGCCCTTCGAGGTCGACCCCGCGAGTCTTTGGGACCTGGGTGAGGGAATTAGCGCGACCCTTAAGCTCCCTGATAAGTGGTACAACATCGGTGTGGATTTCTATTTGGGATCCAGCCTTAGGCTTGGTGGAGGCATGCTCTTCAAGCCAGACGATCCGACGATTACAGGTACACTGACGGGCAGCGCCTCGATAGATATTGGTGGTCAGACGTACACGGTGGAGGACGTCACTGGAATTACCGGGAAGTTCGTATCCAACGATAGGGCACCTTACGCCTTGATCGGGTTCGGAAAGCACACGTCGTCGGGGATAGGTCTCTTCCTCGATTTAGGTGTGGCTTTACTAGGTGAGCCTGACGTGCAGTTGACCGCGACTGGAAACTCTTCCCTCATCAACTCAGCCGATCCCACCAGTGATTTCCAGACCAGACTTCGAATTGAAGAGCAAAGTCTTGAGGATAGGGCAGGTACCTACCTCAAGTATTGGCCGATACTGAATCTTGGCCTACGAGTTGGTATTGGCGGCTAAGGTGACACCCCACCCGACGGGCGGGGTGTCACCTTTTGGATCAAGATCCGCGAGGACTCAACCCCTCAGTTACCGGATCCGAGAATAGCATTCGCCTCGCGAGTGATTTCATCCAGCTCAACGCGAAGCACCTCGTGCCGAGCGATTGCGTCACGGCCAATCTTCATGTCAACTCGGGCGGTCATCCCCCGGAGGTAGGTAATATGATCTCTGAGTCCCGGACTGCTGTAACGGATCGGTGCTGTGATGAGCTTTTCTGCAATTGGGGCTATACGACGTTGTAGGTTGTTGTCATCGCTATCCTGGGCGGCTCGTACTCGCTCAATCAATGCGTCCACCTCGGCCACCATCGCGTTCATCTTTTTGTTATGCTCGTACTGCTCACGGAGGTCAGCAACGGTCACACCGCCTGCTTCCACGCGTGGGTCGATGAGGACGTTGAACGTTTGAGTCTGAGACTCACCGCCCACGCTGAGTCGAGCACGATACTGTCCGGGCGGTACGGACAGACCTTCCGTGTCACGAACGTTCCAGACCATGCGGTTGAATCCTGCGTTGGTCGTTACGGACGGTGCAGGCGCTCCTCCACCACGTCCCCCGAAGCCGCCGCCTCCACCTCGGCCACCGCTCCCTCCACTCCTCGCGGGTCGTGCACTGCTGTAAGAGTTTACCATCCTCCCGGCATAGTCGAGGATATCGAGACTCACTGTGCCCGACAAAGGTGTGGGCAGATAGTAGTCGATATTGGGGCCGAGCAACTGAACTGCTGTTGACGTCCGATATCCATCTCTCGGCGCGAACAAGTGGTCTTCTGAGAGACTCATCTGCGGCGTGACCTGATGCAGTATCGACACATTGTCGAGAATCCACATCGCACGGCCCTGCGTTGCGATCACCAAGTCCTTGTTCTTCACTTGGATGTCATTGATTGGGAGGTTGCCGATATTCAAATGGAACGGTTGCCAGTTGCCTCCATTATCGAACGAGATGAAGAGGCCGAACTCCGTACCAGCGTAGAGTAGCCCCTCGCGGTCGGGATCTTCACGCACGACTCTCGTTGGCCAGTCTGCTGGAATTCCGTTATCACCAGTTGTAAGGCGGGACCAAGTCTGACCGTAGTCATCGGTCCGATAGATATAGGGTGCGTAGTCGCCGAGTAAATACCGGTATACCGCGTAGTATGCTGAGCCTTGCCGGTGCGGTGAAACGTCAATCCATGCCACGCGGCCACCCTCCGGAAGGTCGGGCGGTGTAATGTCCTGCCAACTATCTCCGTCGTCTTGCGTGATGTGGAACGGGCCATCATTAGAGCCAGTCCATATGACGCCCGCCCGATGAGGCGACTCTCGGATCGCATAGAGCGTGCTGTAGAATTCCTCGCCCGTGACATCCCGTGTGATAGGTTCACCACTCGCACCCTGAGCATGCGGCGGAAAGGCCGTCAGGTCCGGGGACATTGTCTCCCAGGTGACACCCATGTCGCGCGAGCGGTGAAGGTGTTGCGATCCGTAGTAGATGACGCTGGGATCGTGCGGCGACAACTCCATTGGGGATACACGCTGAAAACGAAGGATCAGGTCACGGCCAGCGTTACCGTAGAGAGACTGTGCTCCTACCCAGTACGGCTTGGACTGACCTGTTTCTCGATCCTGAACTACAAACTGACCCTTGCAAGAACCATAGACGATGTTGGGGTACGTCGGATGTGGGACGACTGGGCCGGTTTCACAGCCCGGGCCGGACCACCAATCAATATTCCGCTCTCCGCCCTCCGCAACGCTCGAGAGAATGTGTGTGCCGTCATCCTGCTGGGCTGCATAGAGCCGATATGGGAACCGGTTGTCGAGGTGGATGCCGTAGATCTCCGAAGTCGGCTGGTTGTACTGCGTGGACCAGGTCTGGCCTCCATCGTAGGAAACGTTGGCGCCGCCGTCGTTCGCCTGGATCATCGTATTACCGTCATTCGGGCTGACCCATATGTCATGATTATCACCGTGCGGCGTAGGCATCCTGGTCATCGTCCGGCCGCCGTCCGTCGATCTCCAGAAGCCTTCCGCACCAGTATATACGACGTCGGCATTTGTAGGATCAGTTCCGAGTGTTGTGTAGTAGAAGGGCCGTTGGATCATGGCGCCCTCATCATTTACCAGCATCCAATTCTGGCCTGCGTCATCGGAGCGATACAATCCTCCTCCGGGTTTAGCCTCCACGAGGGCGTAGATACGATCAGGATTCGCGTCTGTCACTCCCATGTTTGCTTTACCGATCAATTCGTTGGGGAGGCCGTTCAAGATGTGGTCAAAACTTTCTCCGCCATCGGTGCTCTTGTAGAAGCCGCCTTCATATGAGCCGCTGATGATAGTCCAAGGCTTACGCTCAATACGGTTCATCCAGGCATATACCACACTTGGATTTCCAGGCTGAATCTCTACGTCCATCGCACCAGTGCTGTCCGAAACGAAGAGCGTGTTGCGCCAGGTCTGGCCGCCATCGGTCGTTTTGTAGATACCCCGTTCGGTGCTTGGCTTGAACGCATCGCCGTTCGCCGCAACCCAGACCGTGTTCGGATCAGTAGGATGAATCTTCAGGGCGCCTATTTGCCCCACGTTATAGAGTCCAGCGAATGACCATGTCTCACCCCCGTCCGTGGTTTTGTACACGCCACGTCCGGTGGAGACGTTGCTACGCAACCCATCCGAGCCAGTGCCGAAGTAGATGACATCCGGGTCGGAGTCAGCTACTGCGATTGCGCCGCTTGACCCTACTGGAACCTGGCCATCGGTGATTGGCTCCCAGCTTTCACCCCCGTCCGTGGTCCGCCACAAACCGCCTGAAGCGACACCCATGTAGAAGGTCCGAGGCTGGGATGGTACCCCAGTTACAGCGGTCACACGTCCGCCCTGCAGGGGCCCCACCTGCCGGTACCGCATCCCCTCGAAGAAGGATGGATTCACTTCGCTCATCATTGGCGCACTCTGCGATAATACAGATGCTGGCGTTAAGAGAAGCACCATGCCCGCCAAGGTCGCACCAGCTCTTTTATACATATCTCCGCTCCAAAAGGACGGTTGGTAATTGGTGAGGTTTGCGTCGACTCCATACAGAATCGGTCGCAACAGATTTATTGTGACGGTGGGTGGTGATCCCGGCAAGGAGGAACTTGGGATGTGCGTGTCTCCCACAAAGCCGTGCAGCCATTTTCTTTTCCTGGCTTTTTGGTTTTCCGACGAACGTCTCAGTCCTGGGGCTGAATAAGACTGGTGCCTTGGACAAAATCGTGAGCTAATACCTGATCAAGTTCACTGATCAAACGCTCTGCGTCGCTCTCTGAGAACGACATTGGGGGCTTGATCTTGATAACGTTGTGATCCGGACCGTCAGAGCTCAGAAGGATACCCCGTTTCTTCAGGTGCTCCACAACGTACTGGGTGATTTTTGGAGCAGGCTCGAGCGTTTCACCGCTTTCGACGAACTCAACTCCCAGAAATAAACCGCGACCTCGAACATCACCAATACAGCTGTGAGACCGCATCAGTGTATCAAGTCCAGTCTTTAGGACTGTTCCGACTGTCGCTGCATTGGCCTGAAGCTTTTCATCCTCCAGGATATCTAGAACTGCAAGAGCAATTGCAGCTGACACGGGATTCCCACCGGAAGAACTAAAGAACTCCATCCCGTTGTCGAAGGCCTCGGCGATCTCTGGGGTCGTGACTACAGCGCCAATCGGGTGGCCATTTCCCATCGGTTTACCCAGTGTGACAATGTCGGGCACAGCTCCTTGGGTTTCGAACCCCCACATGTGACTGCCCAATCGACCGAAGCCAACTTGAACTTCATCAGCTATACATAAAGCTCCGGCAACCCGGGCGTGCTCATAGGCAGCGGTGAGATAGCCTTGTGGTGGCTCTATCTGTCCAGCACAGGATAAGAGACTCTCAGAAAGGAAGGCCGCAGGGTGGTGTCCTTCCGAGTCTAGTCGTCGGAAGGCTTCACCGACGTCTGCTGCATACAGAGTTGCTCGTGATGGATCATCACGGCGATAGCGTCCCCGGAACTCGTCTGGTACCAATGCTGTTCGAGTCCATGGTGGGGGGGCATGTCCCCCGCTGCCCGTGAACTTGTAGTGACTGACATCAATGAGTCCTGGGGTGTTTCCGTGATAGCCGCCCTCAAGCACGGCGATACCTGTGCCACCGGTATAGGTGCGGGCCATGCGCAGAGCTAGCTCATTCGCCTCGCTGCCTGAGTTAATAAACAGGCAGACGGATAGCGGTTCAGGAAAAAGCTTAGATAGTCGCTCTGCGTACTCTATAATAGCGCCGTGTAAGTACCTTGAATTGGTATTTAGAACGCCCATCTGTCTTTGGCCGGCCCCAACCACGTGCGGGTGTTCATGTCCTACATGGGCAATGTTGTTTACGCAGTCCAGGTAGCTCCGGCCTAGAACATCGAATAGGTAGGACCCCTTGCCACGCACGATGTGGATTGGTGTCTCGTAAGAGAGGCTGAGATTCGGCGAGAGAACCTGTCTGCGACGTTCGAAGAGCCCCCTGGGTTCCATGTATGTGGTTTCTGGGGGCAGGTTTAAGATCAGGTTTGGGTCAGGACAAAATGATGTCCACACATTGCTGTCCCGGGGCAGTGCCACGCCGGGAAAGTTCCCTTCAAACCCCATTAAATCGGTGATGATCTGGAAATGTAGGTGTGGCGGCCAATCCCCGTTTTCAGGATAGGTTCCCATCCGAGCGATGGGCTGTCCGGCATCGATAGAATCGCCTGTCTTGAGGTTCTCCACAGATGCTCTCTCTAAGTGTCCATAAAGAGTCCAGAACAACCCTGAGGGCGCACTGTGTTCAAGGATCACAGTTGGCCCATAGTCCAAGCGATTTTGGTTTTCTCTTACAGTATGTACCCGACCGGCTAGAGGAGCATGGATCGCCGTACCAGGTTCCTGAAAGAGGTCGATTCCAAGATGAATCGTGCGCCTTTCACGAGGATCCCCTAGTCGACCTTTAAACGCATCAGCAAGATAAAATCCCCGGGGCTCCATGAAGCGTCCTATGCCCAGCGTCAGGCCATCAGATCGCATTTTCTGAGACACTCGATTGGTAAAATTTGCGGTGTCATCCGTATCCCTGCCGGTAAGGTCGGGACTCGAGATGCTAAGATCCAGGATTCCCAAGGCATTTGGGTCTTCGGGTAGGGTCACCACATCTTCGAAACTCTGGCTGTCAAGCCACTTTCGGAGCTGAGCACTCTGGGAGCATGCCTCCAGACCACAGGCTTGTCTTAGGGTTCCAGTACTAACCTGCCGCGGAATTTCTGCGAGCAATGAAAGTGTTTTCCATGCGTCAGCTTCGAAACTCAGGCGATATGGGTCCGTATCCCCGTGGTTTCTTCGTAGCGAGGATATGCAGGCACTCTGTCCTAATCTTGCACAGACGAGCGTCATCAAAACATCTATCTCGATGTCTAGAAGTGGTTGGACGGCATAGTAGCCTCGGGTGATCTCCGAGGCGGCTAAGAGTGGGTCAGCGGTCCCGATAATGCCGTAAGCGATCGCGATCGCCAGATCGAAAACTCGCGGGGCGGAGTGAGCATCTCCCAGGTCGATAATCCCGCTGATGCGTGTCTGCCCTTCTTTGTTGAGGGAGACGAGAACGTTGTGGTCGTTTACGTCCCCGTGGATGATCTGTGAGCCAAGACCTAGAAAGTCTCTCTCGTTATCCAGGAAGTCCTCGAGCGTTAATTCGATGAGCGCCCGCTGTGGGCTGCCCAGCACGCTCAGGCTCTTTTCCATGATATTTCCTGCTTGGCCCAGTGCCCACACAAAGTTGACCCTGGGTGGAGGGTGATCAGGGTAAGCTCCCAGTACACTTGCAAGTTCCGCCATCCGTTCACCGAGATTCATCAGGAGCGCATCTGAGCGTGGGTTGATTTCCGCCAGTAGGGTTCCAGGTAGGAACTCAATGATCCTTAGTCGGTAGTGGTGCCCCTGTTGATTCTCGTGGGTTACTAGCCTGGTACCAGAAATTGTCGGAATAACACTTGGAATTAGGCCATTTGTGTCGTTACTGAGCCGAGTGATCATCTCGGTTTCGAACTCTAGAATCTCTTGAGCCTCATCAAGTGAACTAACTTTGACTACGTGCTTCTGGCCCCCCGGAGATTCGAGGAGGAAGTTCTGGTCCCGGTCCCCTGGAAGAGCATGAAGGGTCCCCTCAAGTCCATAATACTCCTGTACTGAGTTGGTTACCTCGCTCTTACTGAGTTCGGGGGGTTCTTGGAGGAGATACGTCATGTCCATGGCAATGCGACGTCAGGGTTAGTACCAGGCTATAGATACTGTGTTGTATGGAGTCTTTGGGCGCAGAAGATGCTGGAGACCGTGGCCGACATCAATGATCGTTGACCTGTTGTCGGCTCTGGCCAACGTCGATGACAGGTGACGGTACTTGAGTAGGACGGATGGGTGTTCTTGCTACAAAGAGAGCGTTGGTAGGGTCAATTACCTCCTGGGCGACCCCTTGCCAAGGCCCTGTAATATTCTTCAACTAGTTCACGATATCCGTCGGGAACCTCATCAGACCCACTCAGGGTGGTAGTACGCTCAGCCGAACCTTCAACTTCGCGGCGCAGACCGAATTCGAGCCGTTTGAGTTGATCGAGAATTTCTTGCTGGAGCTGCGCGACTTGAGAGGGGTCTGCATAGATCCCTTCACGCTGAAACTGCTCCATAGCATCAAGTACCGCTCGGAGTTCCTGTGCAGGCCGCCCTACCTCTCTGAGTTGCTCGCGAAGTGCCCGAACCTGATTCCCCCTTTGGCCAAATTCCCGCTGTAGTTGCCGGATCTCCTCTGGGTTCAATGGGCGTGGGTTTCCACGTGTAGGCGCACCAGCTTCAGAGTAACGCCCGTCGTAGTCGGCCCATCCGTCCGGTCCGCCGCCGCCA